>Ga0208801_1000068_pt1 | contig 32746 bp, 49 predicted proteins | sample Colrivmet1370B02_FD_187626 | JGI IMG/M metagenome (GOLD analysis project Ga0208801, IMG submission 187626) | Estuarine microbial communities from the Columbia River estuary - metaG 1370B-02 (SPAdes) (version 2) | ecosystem: Environmental > Aquatic > Marine > Intertidal zone > Estuary | place...
ATGAAGACTTTGCTGGTATCATTAAAGAAATCAAACGTAAAGATCATACTATTGAAACTCCATTCTACTGGATGTTCGATATGTTGACAATGGAAGAGTTTAGCTCTAAAAAGTCAAAATCAGTTTTCGCTGAAAGAATTGCAAACCTACAACGTATCTCTAAAGAATCTAAATTCATCGGAGTACTAGATCAGTGGATTGGAAGTGATAAAGTCTTCTCAGAAATGATGGCAGAATCTAAAGCCGGTGGATGGGAAGGTCTAATGCTTAGAAAGAATTCTACATATAAAGGTAAGAGGTCTAACGAGATCTTAAAAGTTAAGCAAATGTTTGATGAAGAATATATTGTAGTCGATCTTGAGAACGACGTTCATAGAGTCATTGTAGATGGTTCTGAGGTTGAGGAAGAGATGCTAAAGAATGTTATCATTGAACATAAAGGCAACCGAGTACACGTCGGTAGTGGCTTCAGTCACGAACAAAGACGTCATTACTTCGCTAACCCTAACGAGATTCTAGGGAAGCAGATTACAGTACAATACTTTGAAGAATCTCAAAGCAAGTCAGGAGAATACTCGTTGAGGTTCCCAGTAATCAAAGCCGTTTATGACGGAGTAAGAACATTTTAATAAAACAAATATGAATAAAATCAAAACCATAATCAAAAAGATAGACAGCGTAGACGTTGTGCTGATCACAGCATTTGGACTCTATGTGACTCTTCTAATTTCTAATCTAATAAAACTTATATAATGAGATATACAGTAACCTATGAAGTTTACATTGAAGGCGACAATGACAAACATGCTTTTTCAAAAGCAGAACTAATAGCCAAAAACCAGAACGCATTGCACCCAAGTCAACAATGGGATGTACATAAATTACACATCACACCATTCGCTTCTTTAAATACAAAAGAAGTAGATATTGCTGCAATTAAAACCGAAAAATTACTAAACGAAGATTTACCATTTTAATATAAAAACCATGAATAAAGAACTAACAAAAACAGAACAGAACCTACTAGACGAGTTAAACTACAAAGCAAGTTTAATACTTGAATTAGAAAAGATATTTGAATCTAAAGGCGTGCCTGTAAATAGCAAATCATTATATGCCTTTTCAATTAAAGAATTAGAAACTGTAAAGAAAGTTTGGACAGGTAAAGAATCATAAACAATCTTTTAAAATTACATATAAAGATTGATAACTTAAAATTAGAGAATATTTATGATTATATTAGGTCTCCACATGGGACATGATGCTAGTATGGCATTAATTAAAGACGGCAAATTGTTAGGGACTAGTTCTGTAGAAAGATTTACCAGAATAAAGAAAGACTCTATAATCGATAAGTCTTATTTAGAACTGTTTCTAAAGAATTGGGAAGTTAAATTAGAAGATGTAGATCTAATTACATTTAGCACGTGGACAGCAAAGCTCGCTCCATTTATGCAGATATACTCACCAAAAGAAAAGACATATCCACTAGCTCAATTTGGAACATGGTCTGCTGAATCTAAAATATTAAACCATTTACCAGATCAAGAAAAAGTAATTGAAACCCCTTATGGTTATAGCCTACCAGGGATGATTCATAGAACATGTATGCCATATAGCTCCGGAGATATTAATATGGATAATGGTTTTATGATAAATGTTAGAATAGATGGAATTAATAAAACATTTAAAGGGTATTTTTGTGACCATCATATATCACACGCTGCCAGTGTATTTTATACTTCTGATTTTGATAAATCTGCAATATTTACTGCCGATGCATCAATGCACCATGAAGAAGCCTCTTCTGGAATGTACATTGGAACGGGCACGCAGTTAATGCAATTTAAAAATCCAGGCTATATGTTTGGTAATTTTTATGATATAGCAACTGAACATTTAGGCATTGGACCTGGTGTTATTAAAGCTGGTTCTCTAATGGGACTTGCTGCCTATGGTAGAATTAGTAAAAAAGCCTACGATAATTGGAAAGCATGGACTTCACCAAAATACATACGTGAATTTGAGAGAGAAGAACATAGATATATTGATTGGTTATTTACACAATTAAGTGGTAGATTTCCAATGGTAACATCAGGAGGTCCCAGAAGTGCAGTGAAAAGAGGTGATAAAGATGCCGATCAATATACTAGAGCTTGGCAAGAACCTTTTACAAATGAAGAATCCACTACACAAGAAGCAATGGATATTGCAGCAGACATACAGTTTTTAACAGAAAGATCTTTAGTAGAAGCAACACAGAAATTATTTGAAGAAACTAAAGAATTTAACGATGGTAATCTTTGTGTTTCTGGTGGAACTTTCTTAAACTGTAATGCAAACTATAAAATACAAACAGAAACTGACTTTAAAAGAATGCACATGTTTCCAGCATGTGGAGACGATGGAACAGCTGCAGGATCTGCTTTATATTATTTGCACCACCACCTAGGTGCTCCTAGACAAAAATATACAACTGCAGAATTAGCATATACTGGAGTCTCATGGTATGATCGACATATAGAAGGTGGTAGTGAATTAGATTTAGATGTAGTAGCAAAACATTTAAATGATGATAAAATTGTATGTTGGTATAATGCCGCTTCAGAAAATGGACCTAGAGCATTAGGACATAGATCATTTTTAGCATCTCCTAAGAATAATAGCATGAAAGATAAAATGAATGCTAGAGTAAAATTCAGAGAATGGTATCGACCATTTGCACCAATAGTTTTAGCAGAAAAAGCACAAGATTGGTTTGTCATGGATTTTGAGACACCATTTATGCTACACACAGTTCCATGTAAGAAGCCATTTGATATTCCAGCTGCAGTACATATTGATAACTCAGCTAGAGTGCAAACACTTACAAAAGACCATAACGAAAAGTTATACAAATTAATAGAAAGATTTGAATCCATATCAGGAGTTCCTGTCTTAATTAACACATCTTTAAATGTGAAAGGTGAACCTATAGTAGAATCACCAGACGATGCGTTAGATCTATTTAAAAGATCAGACGTTGATGTATTAGTAATTAATAATAGAATGTGGATTAAAGATGCCAAAGAGCAATAAGATTGGGATAGAACTAGACGACTTTCATTATCATGAAGCACTAGATAGACTTATGGTTACAATTTTACAAATTGACCAACACCTAATACAACATCCTGTTTTAAAATTAGAAACAGAGGTAAAGGATCTTGTAGTAGATGGTACGGATAAATTATGGATAGCATACCACAAACTAACTGAAATCAAAGCAAAGGAATAGTGAATAGATTGAGGCAACAGAAAGGGGAATCAATGGCTGACTGGGTAAAGCGTCTCAATAAAAGAAGTAAACAAAATAAAAGTATCATATATAAAGTATATAAATTATTAATTAATTATGTCAAAAGAGCAAAACGAATTTTTAGGTATTAGCGATAACGGCAAAGACCTTTGTATTAGTTGCGAAGTAGAAACCAAATATAAACACGATACGTCTATTGAATATAGAACGCATTATGTTGAGGGCGCAGGGCAATTATGTGAGAAGTGTTACGATACTATTATGAATAAGTTACAGGAAGTAGCATCTAATCTCCCTCCTGATGAAACAGCCTAAAAAAGACTATACAAAAATCATTTCTTGGATCCTAGTACTAGGATTTACATACCTAATATGGTCAAATATTTTTAGTTGGCTATTTTGAGAATGTCAGGTAGAAAATGCAATAAGTGTGGCCGTAAGCTACAACCTAGCAAATTTAAAACAGATCAAAAGAAAACTTGTAAATCCTGCGAGAAGCGTTGGTGGAGATCATTTCTAAGAACCTTAGTACAACAAAAAAGACTTACGCCAGCAGAAAGAATGGCTAGTCGAATAGGCTACATGGGAGCTGGCTTCTTGATAGCCGCACAGTGGACCGTAGAGCCATCACTCTTCATTATTGGATTTATATGTGTACTTATACAAACTGGTTTTAGGAAGCAATGGAACCTAGTTGCGTTGCAACTGAATGGTTTAGTAGCATGGATCTCTCATATTTTAAGAGGTCTATATTGAAACTAATCAAACTAGGACACTATAATTACTAATAACAACAAAAAATTAACATGGCATATCAGCTTAGAAAAGTAGAGAGGTACACAAATTGGGAAGCAACTGAAGCAGTTACTTTAAACCCTGATGATTTTACAACTCTAACCACTCCGTACTCTGGTAAAACAGAAGAGGAGTTTATGAATTACATACAAGAACTATATTATGAAGATTGGTACGAAATATGTGAAGAATTAGAAGAGCTTGGTAACATGGACTCAGCCGACGCACTAGCTACACTATTTGAAGGTGAGATGGAGATCTATTCATCTACTACTGAAAAAGAAGAAGATATGTGGGTAGAAGTTGGAGAGGTAAATGAAGAATATTCAAAATATGGAGGATTTAAGTCCAGTTTCAATACAATGGATTGAAACAAACATTAATTAACGTATATAAACATCAAATAATAATTTAAAAAGCAAATCATGCAAAATTTAATTGACCAGATTACAGAAGTAATCGCAAACATCCAGGACGACGTTACTAAATTCGACGAAAAAGGTAACAAAGCTGCTGGAACTAGAGTAAGAAAAGGAATGCAAACTATCAAAGGTTTAGCACAAGAAGTAAGAGTTTACGTTAGCGCTAAGAACAACGCGTAAGTAAACCTAATGGACTACGAGACCTAAACTCGTAACTGTTCTTTGAAATAATTGGAGGCATTCAAAAGGTTGATCCCCTAATGAATGAGTGTATGGCCGAACAAACCCTGACGGAAGGAGGGGTTAAGGCACATCAGACACCGGACAAGTTTCGGCTTAGTTGCAAAAGTGAGTAACTAAGACTCGACAGAGTAGATGATGGTAGATCGGGAAAAGATAACTAAACTAATCTTTCCAAGAGCATTGCAAGTACCCGAGAGGAAGCCTTGCCTAAGTGACCGAACATCCTGTCTTATTAGGGGATAAGGTACAATCAAAGCCGTTGTGGCACTACAACGAGATTAACCATCTTGAGTAGAACTTGAATTAACAGTAGAGTTGATTGGTATGCAGTAATCATTACAATAAGTCGATTTTCTAGAGCTAGTATACTCTAGTACACGTCCCTCCTTTTTTAATAAAACCAATAATGGGGGATTAGCTCAGCTGGCTAGAGCGCCTGCCTTGCACGCAGGAGGTCATCAGTTCGACTCTGATATTCTCCACTATAAAATAATAAGGGATAATTTCACAGATTCGTTCCACTATATAAAACGCAACAGTATTACCTCCCTTTAAAGCCATCTTCGGATGGCTTTTTTTATGACTGAAACTTTCTAATACTGGTAACTATAACTAACCAACACCCAAGCGAAAGTAGCTCAGCGGTAGAGCATCACCTTGCCAAGGTGAGGGTCGCGAGTTCAATCCTCGTCTTTCGCTCAAATGGCCCGTTCGTCTAACGGTTAGGACGCCAGGTTTTCATCCTGGAAATAGGAGTTCGATTCTCCTACGGGCTACAAACTGAAGATATATAATTAAGATGAACTATGGCTTAACTTCATTGCAGAGGGCAAAATGGACTACCAAAAAATGGTATCGCCAGCTCTTAAGAAAAATTAAGCGATCTCCTATAGTTAAATGGAATAGTTACGTAGATGATACTTATATTCTACATTTAGAACATCGTACAGATCGATATGATGCGCTTAACAAAAGACTTAGTAATATTAAAATAGAAAATGGTACTTTAGCAGATTCAGTAACCTGGTTTTCTGCATACCAAGATATAGTTAGTTATCCAAAACACTGGCATATTGATGAGTATTCTTTTGATTATCATTGGGTAATAGATCCAGATCCCTGGTTTTCAGATTATATTGGATCTTTAGAAGATGATACAATTCAATGTTCACCAGCAGAAACTGCAATCTCAATAGGGCATTTACAAATGTGGAAAGAGTTTTTAGCATCGGATGCAGAAACAGCAATGTTCTTAGAAGATGATATTTATTTTGATTATCAATTTGAAGAGAAGATTAACTCTATATTTCAAGATGAGTTACCTAAAGACTGGGATATGCTTTACTTAGGAGCACTTCCATGTCACCATGGTTTTACTTGGGATCCACATTCTAAAAACTTAATTAGACTCTATAATGGAGTTTGGTGGATGTCATCTTATATCTTAACTAGAAAGGCAGCACAAAAGCTAGTAGATAATGCTCCGATTGTTGGACCAGTAGATGTTTGGATTAACTATCAATTTGAAAATATGAAAGTCTTTATGACAATAGGTAATATAATAGAACAAACAGGAGTAGAAGACTCAGATAATACTTATTCATTTGTTGAAGAATTTTATTAATGAAAGTATACGTTGCACCTCCAAGAGGTAAATTAGAAAAGATTGCTTATCAACAATGGTTTGAAAATTATGGCCATGAACCTATTTGGCTAGATCTAAGACGTAAAGTTAAAGGACCTTTAATCTTATGCGGAGGCGCAGATATTGGTAAAGATCCAGATCGAGATTTAAGAGAAGTTATTTGGATTCAACAAGCATTAGATGGCAATCATAAAATTTTAGGTATTTGTAGAGGTATGCAGATCTTAAATGAATTCTTTGGTGGTACGGTAAATGATATAAATGAATCAATTGTAGAAGATCATAAAGCAGGTGATTTTGCAGAAGATATAGATCATAGTGGTAAGCCTTCTCAATATCATATTGTACAAGATCTTGAAGGTAGCCTAACTAATGTTAATTCAAGGCATCATCAACATTGTGATAAAATAGCAGCCAACTTTAAAACTACACATATATCATATCCAGTACATTCTATTATAGAAGGATTTAAAGATGAAGCCAAAAAGATATGGGCTGTACAATGGCACCCAGAAAGAATGGAGTCAGACGATAACGAATACCCTCTGTCAGTATTATAGATATGAACTTGGAAGAGTCATATCATAATGCATATCAATTATTATTAGGCGAAACTACTTACGATAAACTAGCTGAGCAAGAAGAGTTCTATCTACCAAAGAACCACGAAGATCCTAATATGTTACTAAAACACTTCGAAGATACCGAGGAATATGAAAAATGTGCAAAAATAATGAAAGTTTTTGCAAAATAAGTGCCTCTAGATTTTTTTGTGTCAATTATTTTTCGTATATTAGTACTATAATTAAAAACTAATACTTATGAAACATTATTTACCTATTCTTTCTGCTCTTGTTATTTTATTTTCGTCATGTTCTAAAGAAGATGATTTATTTGAAGATCCTATTATTGAAGCACCAACTCTATGTGTTAAAAGAACAGTGGATTATAGTAGCGAATGGTCAGTAGATACAAAAATTTACGATTACAATTATGAAGGTACAAAACTTATTGATTGGACATACACTTCAATTAGAGATAATGAAACCTCCACAGTAACATATACTAATCTATATCAGAATGATGTAATAACTGGTATGATAGTTGCAAATGATAATTCAACAGACTATTATGAATTTGAAAGAGACTCGAATAACAGGGTAACTAAACAGATTAAAAATGGCTCTGAAGAGTTCACGTGGATTTATTCAGGTTTAGTTGCTGCTAAATTTAACGATTCAGGAGATTTAATAGGAGAACAGACCTATGATGGAGATTACAATTTGATTAAAAACAAATACAAAGATGGTTCAGATCCAACATGGACACAGATTTATGAAAATACACACGATAATAAAAACATGCCATTCATGAATGTTCACAGTTGGTACCCATTAAGTCCTTATAGATATGTAAGTCCTAATAATACAACAAGTGTGACTACTGTTCTTTCTGACTCCCCATTTAATCCTACGGGATCTGTGATGGCAATGGACATATCATACGGGATAGATGATTTTCCTACAAGCATTTACACAACATACTCTGATGGTAAGTGGAAATCTGAAACTTTAGAATATAATAATTAAAAATAATTGCAAAATAATTGCCTCTAGATTTTTTTGTGTCAATTATTTTTCGTATATTAGTACTGTAATTAAAACAAACAAATAATATGAAAAACAATTTTGAATATCTAAGTCCAAGAACTAAAGACCTCCTTTTGATGGGGGCAAAGACCACTGGAAGCTTTCTAGAAGGTTACGATTATATTTATGAAAATTTATATGTCAATGAATCAGACTCACTCTATGAGTTCTGTAAGTATATTGAGAATGAGATCGGTGGAGCTGGTCCTGTTAACATCCAAGATCTTTGGTATGCATTTAACCATCCACAAGATAAAGATGCTCAAAGTATTGCAAAGCATATTAAGAAAATGATGGACGAAATTAAATCCTACTAAAATAAACTATATGAAAAAATTAAAAGCAAAACTATTAACTTACCTATTTACTGATTGGGTAAAGACAGAAAAAGACGTTGAAACATTATTACTCACAAGAGATATGATAACTAAGCGTAAAGACGAAATCGTCGGGCACACGCCAATACTAGGTTTTAGAATGCACACTAACAACGAAATTAAATAATATGACAAAACTACAAACTCTTCGATGTGTTGAAGTAACTTCTCAAACACAAGCCAATAATGGAACTCAATGCTTCCATGACCCTATTACAAATACTGATTATCTTTCTTATGAAAACGGATATGTACGTAGAGCCTACACAAGAGGTTATACAACAACACGTGGTTACAAATATAAGAACAGATCAATCTATCAGCTAAATCCTACTAAACTAACTCCACGTTTTAGCTCATGGGATGGTAGCAGATATTATGAAAAAGAAAGACTAATGGTAATGGATTCAGCAGAAAGAATAGAAATCTTAGCTAAAGCTGTTGTTAACTATCGTCAAACTTTAAAGAAACAAAACCAAGTTATCGCGTATAATGATTAACTAATTGAACAATTATGCATATACAGATTTGGATAGGTAAAGATTACCTAGAGCAACTTAATAAAAATATTAATTCACCACTAGTATCTGACGATATATGGGATAATACTGTAGAATATACAGATGTTGTTGTTATGGAAGGTCAGATTCAAGTAAGTATTAAGTATGATAAATATGTTGAATTAACAGACAAGGGGCTATTAATCGAATGGTCCGGAATAAATCAAGAACAATAATTATGATTCCAAAAGAAGGTAGAGTATTAGTAGATTTTTATGCAACATGGTGTGGACCATGTAAAATGGTTGCAAAAACATTAGATCAATATGCAGAAGAAGTCAGTGAAGTTAAAGTAGTAAAAATTAATGTAGATGAAGAGGCTGATATAGCATCTGAATACAATATTAGATCTATCCCTACATTGATATACTTTGAAGACGGTGAAATTATTGAAAGACAAACTGGTAATGTTGAATTATCAAAAATAAAGGAATTAACAAAAGTATAAAATATGAGATGGTTTACAAACACATTTACTTATTGGGGCGAACTAGCAGCAGAGATTAGAATCTGGTGGATCTTTAGATCTACTTCTAGAAAGCCTGCTAATGTAGAAAAGCTTAATGAAAATGATTTAAGATCAGATTGGTTAGGTAGAATTTATGGCGTAGTAAATATGCCAGATGAAGTAGTAGGCGCAGCTCCACAAGTTCAACAAGCTTACGTACTACAACAAATTAGTAAATGGGGACCTCTCACTACAGAAATGGGACTTGCAGATATTATCTTTCCAGAAATTGATAGACTTGCAGGTACTAATTCATATCTAGTTGTTATGTGGCCACAATATGACGCATTAGGCGTTTGGTTTATTCTAGGTAATCTTATTAAAACAACAGTAGTTGGTTTCGGATTATTTTTATTAGCTAGAGTTATTTGGGTAAACTTTCATTATATAACAGATGCATTTTTTAGATTACTTGAATTAGCAGGACTATAATGGCAGAAATAGAAAGAGTATCAGAAAACGGACTACGTTTTTATCAGGTAACTGAGGGCGGAGAGCTTATTGCAAAACTACCATCGGTTACTACTGTTTTAGGGCAAACCAAAGACATGTCTGGCTTAGCAAAATGGCGTAAGCGTGTAGGTGAAGCTGAAGCAGACAGGATTTCAAATCTTAGTATGTCTCGTGGTACAATTATGCACAGGCTAATTGAACTATATAAGACTAAGACTTCAGGTGAGTCTATGGAAAGACTTACACAACTAAAAGAAGTTGCTAAAGATGATGACGAAGTAAATGAGTTTAAAGATGATGAGAACGGAGCACTTTATTTAGAAGAGGCATGGAAGTTCTTTTACAAATTCTGGTCTAACTCATCAGATTATTTCGATCAAATCAAAGAAGTTATTGAAGCAGAAACTTTCTTGTGGACCACTAAAGCTGGTGGTTGGGCAGGAACTGTAGATAACATTTCAACTATGGTAGATGATACGGTAAAAATCATTGACTATAAGAACAGTAGACGACCAAAGAGAGAAGAATGGGTAATAGACTATTACTTACAAGCATCCGCTTATTTTATTGCATGGTGGTCTATGACTGGCAAAAAAGCTAATGGTGCTGAGATCTGGATAGCCAATGAAGATGATAATTTACCACAAAAATTTACACTTACTCAGTCAGATTTAGAGTTTTATGCAAAGCAGTTTATTAAACGTAGAAATATGTTTAAAGAAAAGCATAATATATAATAAATATGGCAGTAGAGAAGAAAACGCAGAATTATTCGTTAAACGATAAGTATTCGTTTAAAGGAACTATAGGAGATGCACCTAAAGTAGAAAAGAAACCACCAAGTGTGGTTAGTCAAATTCTAACTGGTTGGGGCAATTTAGTAAAATCTCACTTTGTAGAATTAGCTCCTGAATTAAAAGCACAGAGCACAAATCGTTTATTAATCTGTAACTCTTGCGATATGAGAAACGGGGGAACATGTAATCCTAGTAAAACAGGAATTCATGTTAAAACTGGACAAGAGGTTAGAGGTTGTGGCTGTAGATTGGCGGCTAAAGCACTATCACCAGGTTCAGTATGTCCACTGGGGAAGTGGTAAAACAATAAAAACTAAATTATGTTTAAAACATTAAAGAGGAATTTCCTTCCATTCATTATAGCCTTTTCGGCTTTATCAGTATCAGCATCAGCAGCATTTTATTCAGTTAGTGGTTTAAGTAAACTATTTGCCGGAGCTTCATTTGAAGTAATGGTAATGGCTGGTTCATTGGAAGTCGCAAAATTAGTAGTAGCATCTTTATTATATCAATATTGGGACACTATTAATAAAGGCCTAAGAGCTTATCTTTCGATAGCAACAATAATCCTAGTACTAATTACATCAATGGGTATCTATGGATTCTTATCAGCGGCCTACCAAGAAACCTACTCAAAACTATTAATTCAAGAGAATGAAATAGAGTTTATTGAAAACAAGGCACAGTTCTATGAAGCAGATCTTGTAAGATATGATACAGAACTAGCTAGAATCAGTGACAACATTAATATACTATCAAATGCGAAAGCATCTGGTATACAGGTTAGAGATACATCATCTACTACTGGATTTAGACAGACTATTTCTACTACAGAATTAAGAATGGCACAAAAACGTATTGAAGTTGAAGAGGCTAATCGTAAAGAAGTTCAAGCCAAAAGACAAGTCGCAGCAGATAGCGTACAAGTATTTAAATTAGAAATATTAAGCCTACAAAATACATCTGAAACTGCCGGAGAATTAGGACCATTACAATACTTATCAGGTCTAACAGGAACTCCTATGGATAGAATTATCAACTGGCTTTTATTAGTTATTATATTTGTATTTGATCCACTAGCAATCTCATTAGTAGTTGCAGCCAACTTTGCATTTGATCAGGCAAGACTAAAAGAAGAAGATGATATTGAATTTACTTCTAGAGATTCTGTTTGGAATGATCTAGACGACGATGATGAAATAGATCCTCCAAGTGATGAATTAGTAAATGCTGCAGAAAGGTACAAAGAAGAAGTTGGTTATGTAGATGATATTTTAGATCAAGGTACACTAACACCAGATAATCCTAACGCAGATGCAATGGATGTTACTATGGATAAACAAAATGCGGAAGCATGGGGTGAATTAGCAGATGAATTAGCTAAAGGTATTGCAGAAGATAATCCAGATGATGAGTACGGAGACCTACCATGGGAAAAGGATCCAGATGTTCAAGACTTTTTAGAAAGAGCAGATGAGCAGGGCCCATGGTCAGAAGAAGATGATAAAATTCATACGGTTGGTGGTCTAACAAATGACAAAGAGGGCAGCTTTATGGAATTCCAAAAGAAGCAAGAAGAATATGATGCCTATGTAGATCGTCATGAACCAGGTAGCTGGTTGAAGACACCACCAGAAGAAGAATTTGATGAAGACCATGCTTTAGATCAGGTACTTAACGATATGGTTGATGATATGACTCCAGATGAGATTGACGAAATTGCTAATAGTAAATTTGAAGTTGAAGATACTTATGGTAATATAGAGGTTATTGATCCACAAGAGGTTAAGCCAGAAGTAGAAACTACAACAGCTAAACCAGTTGGTAAATCTAGTTTTACTCCGAATGAACCAACGTCAGTTGGAGTAACTGTTAAAGATATTATTGAACCGGCACCTTCAATCGTTGAGAAAATACCAACACCACATTTACCAGATGAGGTTAAAGATGTAGAACCGCCAAGTGAAGATGAATTATTTGACCAGGCTATGAGAGAGCAGGCAGAGAAAGATAAGCAGGACTTCTTAAAAAAGAGAGATGGTAAATAAAATAAAGATACACTTAGAAAAGAATTTTATTACGAAGCCACTTGATAGAGAAACTCTACTTAAAGTGGTTTCTTCAGAACACCCGAGTGTATTACATAGATTGTATCTAATAGCAAACGAACTTAAAGAGATACAATACTTTATGGAATTAGAACATGATTCTTTAGCCTGTGTTGCAAAAGTACATAGTACATTTGCGTATCATGGCAAGGCTAGATCCCAAGCGGCTGTAGCTCCGTATATGAAAGACAAATTAAAGCAATCACCAAAGTATAAAATAATATTCCGTATTTATGAAAAAGTAAGTCAAAAAGTAGTATTTGAATTCGCACATACGACTACAAATAATATTGATTTAATAAATACGATAAATAAATTAGAATTAAAAGCAAAGGATATATGTCAAAACAAAGTAGATACGTATTAAAACAAGGTCATTCTGGTGAATTAGTAGAAGCCGTACAAGATAAACTTGGTCTAAGAGTAGACGGAGTTTTTGGACCTAAGACTAGAGACGCAATCCAATCTTATCAAATTATGAAAGGTTTGAAAGGAGATGGTATTGTAGGCCCAATGACTTGGAAGAAATTAGGACTTAATCCTCTAGAAATAGAAGCAGATACAGATATTACAACCGGAGCTACATGGATTGAACAACATCCATTACCAGATGGTGAATATGTAAAAGAAGAAACAGCAAAGAAATGGATCTTTATTCATCACACAGCTGGTAGACATAATCCATATAAAGTAATTGACCAATGGGGTAGAGACCAGAGAGGTAGAATTGGAACTCATTATGTAATTGGTGGACAACCAGCTTCAGGTGCAGATGAAACTAAATATGATGGTAGGATTTTACAAGCGTTTAAAGATGAATATTGGGCATACCATTTAGGTAAGACCAAATCTGGCAAAATGCATAGAGGTAGTATCTCTATAGAAATTTGCTCAGCTGGTAGATTAACAGAGAAGGATGGTAAGTATTATACTTGGTATAAATCAGAAGTACACCCAGACCAAGTATGTAAATTAGAAACACCATATAAAAATACTACATACTTTCATAAGTATTCTGATAAACAAATTGAATCTTTAAAGGCTTTACTTATATTACTATCAGAAAAGCATGACATTGATTTACAAACTGGTGTTATTGCAGAATTAAAAAGAAGAGTAAATGTAGGTAATCCAACACCTAATTTAAAACAAGTTGGATTTAATCAAGCGTTTGAGTTTAACGAATCTGCATGTCAAGGTAAAACAAAAGGTCTTTTAACACACGGCCAAGTTAGAACTGATAAAGATGACGTACAACCTCAACGAGAATTAGTAAATATGTTATTAACACTTTAAATTAAAATAAATGAAAATTGAAGTATCGAATGGTGAGATTATGGACAAGCTCACAATATTAGCTATTAAATTAGAAGAAATTAAAGATAAGGCTAAATTAGAAAATGTCCAAAAAGAATACGACACACTAGCACCAATAGTTCATACGATCTACGAAGAACTAGGTGAAGAGTTAAAACCAGAATTACAGACACTACATAAAGACTTAGGGGATATTAATAAGACCTTATGGAATATTGAAGACATTTGTAGACTACATGAAGCAAATGAAAATTTTGATGCAGCTTTTATTGAAGTTACTAGATCTGTTTATATTACTAATGACGAAAGAGCAGAAGTTAAAAAGTCAATCAATAAGTTAACAGGATCTGCATTAGTAGAAGAGAAGTCCTACGAAGAATATAAATAAATGCACCAGCTTCCTGGAAATAAGAGTAAAATATTAATTAAGATTAGTTGCCCAGCATTGGGTGATACTCTTTGTGCTACTCCAACTGTGCGTAAAGTTGCCCTCTCTTATGGGCATAAGGTAGATATTATGTGTAAACGCACAGATCTATTTGAAAGATCACCATACGTTGATAAGCTATTAAAGCACACAGACGAAGATCCAGAAGGCTATACCGAAATTTACGAGACTTACAACCATGTACTTATGACAAATAAGAATATGAATGTGAATGAGATGCGTGATAATAAGGTACAAATTAAACTAAGTAATTTTGAGGCAAGACAATTCCATGCATTAGGAGTAGGTATTACACTTTATCCTGAAGAAATGGAATACGATTACTTTCCAGCAGAACAAACAGAAGACTCTTTAAAGATAGATGAGAACTGTATTGTTATTCACCCTACAGAAAACTGGCCTAATAGAACTTGGCCACTAGAACATTGGCAAAGATTAGTAGATCTAATTAAAACACATACTGATATGAAAGTTGTGATGATTGGAAAAGCACACCGAGAACATGCCAGTAATGAAGAGGGTCATATCGTAAAGGGCCTAGTAAAACTAGATGGTGTAGATTACAATTATGGTGACGATACGCCAGGTGGTCAAGAGGATGCCTCTGTATTTAGACCAATATCAGAACTCTACCATGTATTAAATAATGCATTTGGCCTAGTTAGTTTTGATGCAGGTCCAATTCACTTAGCAGGTTGTACAGATACTAACATCTTTCAAATAGGAGCATCAATAAGATGGGAAAAGACTGCACCTTATAGAGGTGGTACGCAAACCCATAAGTTTCATTTTGTAGGCGGAGACTGTAAAGCATTTTGTGCAACAGATCCAAAGTATTCAGTAAAACACTGGAAGTCTATTAATATGATGCCATATTATCCATCTTGTTTAGAAGGATATTCTGAATTTAAATGCCAACCAGGACCTGATGAAATGTTTAATAAAATAATGCAGGTCAAAAATGGGTAGATTTTTAGCAGTAGCAAGTTTCCATAATAATCCAGATGAACATATTAATCGTACATTTGAGAATGTTCTAAATCAAACACATCAAGATTGGTTATTAATTGTAGGTGATGATTTTTCAGATGATGTTGAATTTAAACGTAGATTAAAACGTAGAGTTGAAGAGGTTAACGATCCTAGAATAATCTATTACCAAGTAGAAGAGCGCAGAGAACTTTATCTCTATCAGAATATGTTTAATCATTATCAATATGATTACTATTTTGATTTAGACACAGATGATATTATAGATCCTAATCTATTTGAAATTTACTCAAATCATTTTGAAGCATATCCAGAAGTCATGTCCCTGTTTTCAGATGCACATCAAATAGGAGTAGAAGGAGAGTTACAACAATGGAGTCTAATACAACCAACTGAAGACTATTTTAAAGAGTGGGATTTTAGACACAACGACGAATTTTGGGATATTTACTCTTATCGAGCAACTCAAAGAATGTTTGGATGTGGTAGAGCAATGCGTAGAATCACCGGTCAAATTCCAATTACTAAAAATTGTAAGACTGCAACCGATACATTATTCTTAATGTATAACTTAACAAGAGGCGCTCATTTACATATTCCTAGAAAATTATATACTTATATTAGAAGACCTGGCTCAGATTCTGGTGCCATGTCAGAAGAGGAACATCTTGATTTTAATTTAAATGCTAATCAATATATGACACAAGATTTATATACAGATCTTTCAGTTTATAGTGATGTTTGGCATGCCACCTCTGCTATTTCTACATGCGAGTGGTTAGATAATGTAAATGAATTTAGTTTATTGACAAATGAAGATCTAACTGAAGAGCAACAATCTAAAATTAAGAATCTATATCCAGATAAGACCATTAAGTTTAATGCAGAACATGATAATTTAATTGTAGCATTTCGCGAAGGCAATATTATTTCTGGTCTTAAATATAAAAGACTTAGCGTACTGACATTTAATGATAATTACGGTACAGCAACTGAAGAAAGCTTTAATACATTTAATGATAAAATAAAGGGGCAAATAGAATCAGAATTTGCAGGAGGCGATTGGTATACCTTCTTTAGACAATGTAGATACACACATGATACCATAGGCACGAGAAAGCCTATAGATCCGCGTGTAGTTATTATCCTAAAAGATACTATTGATACTATAGCAGAAAGCAATGATGCCACAGAACTAGTGCAAGGCATTAATGAATCAGGTAGCACTGCATATTTAATAGAACTAAAACCAACATGGAATGCAGATCTACCACATAATAATCTCGGCGCACATAATGTCACAGAACCTAACGTGGAACAGTTACGTAAATTCATAGAGGCAAAGCAACCTGATCTACTTTATTGGGATGGCGCGTCTTCTCACCTTTCAGACTCTACTACCTATTGGTTATTAAACAACTATTGGTCTCGTATTTCCTCTCAGGAAATTATAGGAGAAAATTTAGCAGAAGAATTATTAAAGGTAGCCATTCCAGAGGTTCCTAAATGTCGATTCTATCACAAGTCTGGACCAGAACTACATTGCGATACTGTAGAGGGCAACTGGCGTGCAGAATTCTGGAGAGACGGTAAAAAACATTGGCAACATGATTTAGCCACAGGACTATGGGCTCGTTATGCACAACAATGGTACCAAGAGTGGGAATGTCGTATTTACAATACTGATACTGGCCACTTACATTATACTTTAAAACCAGATTTCACCTATTTTGGTGTACACCTAGAATCTAGTTCACTTGGAGATACTCTAAGTTTTATGGGACAAATAGAACAGATGAATTCAGAACGTTACCATGAAAGACTGGCAGTTATTACTCATAAGCAATTTCTATTTGACTGGGAACTATTAGCTGCTCAGGGGATTGTAAAGTCTAAATGGGACGAGACAAAGACAACATATCCACAAAATTATCAAGGACTAGGAGTATTTCAAGGTGATGATGCAGTGTCTCATCCTGAAAAACACCCAAGAGATTGGAGAACCATACCAATGGGAGCAATCGCAGCAGATCAACTAGGAATTAAATATGTAGAACGTAGACCTACACTGGCACCGGAATTTTACGAAAAACACCCAACTGCGGACGCGCGAGGCGTTTGTATTGCAACTGCATCTACAGCACAGGCAAAATATTGGAACCACCCGACTGGATGGCAAGATCTAGTTAATAAATTTAGGGATAAGGACGTGCCAGTTTATTATATTTCTCGTGAAGATACAGAATTAGAAGGAGTAGAACATATTTCAGATTTAACAGATGCGGCACAGTATATGAGAACTACTGGTAAACTAGTTGGAATTTCTTCTGGACTGAGCTGGTTAGCATGGGCATTAGATATTAATGTAGCAATGATTAGTGGATTTACATGGGAGTTCGTAGAATTTAATTGTGAAGTAAGAATCATTAATAGATCAGTATGCTCAGGCTGTTGGACATGGGCTAGATTCGATCGAGGTGACTGGAACTGGTGTCCACAAAATAAGGGTAATGAAAGACAGTTTGAGTGTACTAAGACAATAACACCGGAAGAAGTTTGGCAACAGCTTGAAACTTCAGGGAAATTCGGTATATAATGAATAGACAAAGTAAAGTAATATGCATATAGTAATCACAGGAGGGGCCGGTTTTATTGGGCACCACGCCGTTTGGCAAGCACTACAACGAGGCTGGAAAGTTTCAGTGTTAGATAATTTTTATACAGGTAAATTAGAGAGATTACTTTTACCTTCAGGTAATATACCAGGAGGTCTTACAGTTTATGAATGTGATGTAGCAGTAGGTCCGTTACCAGATATTAAGAATATTGATTACGTATTACACCTAGCTGCACCAGTTTCGGTACAGGAATCTATAGAAGATTGGGAAAAGTATTATCGAGGGATTAAGATAGGTAGTGAAAGAATATTTGATTGGGCAAAGAGCAATGGTTGTCATTCTATTGTAGCAGCAAGTACAGCTGCAGTTTATGGTGATAATGAAGAAGTACCATTTGATGAAACTACAGCACCAGATCCTATGTCTCCATACGCTGAATATAAATTAGAAATGGAAGATATTTTAGATGCTTACCATAATAGTACAACGCAATGTGCAGCTTTAAGATTCTTTAATGTTTTTGGAGAAGGGCAACCAAATGATGTTGGCTATGTAAGCGCAATCCCTATCTTTAAAAAACAATTTGAAGCATATCAACCTATTACAGTTACAGGTGATGGACTTCAAACTAGAGATTTTGTATATGTTGGTGATGTAGTTGATGCATGTTTTGCAGCTCTAGCCAGACCTAATGGCGGTTTTGAAAGTATGCCTATTTGGAATGTAGCTTCAGGAGAAGAAACTCAGATTTTAGATATAGCTGAATCTTTTGGTGGAGAAATTGTACATATAGAGGCTAGAGAAGAACCAAAAAGATCTCTTGCAGATATTTCATTAATTACACAGATGTTAGATTGGAGACCTACTACTAATGTCTTAACTTGGATTAAGGAACAGAAAGATGCCTAGAGCTGTCAGAACGACTGTATGCTCGGGATGTATACAAGATTTTCCTCATAAGGAAATGTATTTAGTTTCTAGATTTATGAATAGGGCTAATCCAGATACGTCAAATATGTACTCTACAATGTATTGTGCTAAATGTATTAAAAAGGACAGTGATAATTTCCATGAGATTATAGAGAAGCCTAAACCTCCAAAGAAACCTAAAACAACTAAAAAGAAAAAAGATGAAAAAGATAACTAATCTATTATTGATATTCATAATAAGTATAAATTTATTATCAGCACAAGGTACTGCTAAAGATATTGTTAGTGTTAGAACTGATATTTATGAAGTACTTTACAATGTAGAATATCAACAGCCAGTTCAGGTTAGCTATACAATATTTTGTAAGCCTGATTCCCCTACTTATGATAGAGATGGTATTTCATTTAAAGCATATCCTGGTTTAAATGGAAGTTCTTCTACAGATTACAAAGATAATGTATATGATAAAGGACACATGGCTCCTGCAAATACATTTGCATGTAAGGAGTCTTGGCTAAAAGAAACATTTAGTTATGCCAATTGTGCTCTACAACACCAGGGACTTAATAGAGGTACTTGGGCTGCTTTAGAAAGATTTGAAAGAAATCTAGCAGGAGTATATCAAGAGGTCGAAGTCTGGATTGAAATTTACTTTTCAGATGAATGGACTACTAATTCAGACCCAGCAAGAATTCCATCTAATTTTGTAAAAGTTATTACATGGAATGAAAATGGCAAAGAGAAATCTATTTCTTTTGATTTCCCAAATGAAGATACTACTGGAAAGTCATTTTGGCAGTTCCAAATCAAATAGAGATATATAACTATATAGGGGGTTCCTATATTTAAAAATACACTTCGTGGGATGGACAATGTTAACAAGTTTTTGGCGTTATTCTCTGAATTTGAAATGGTGGTTACACCAAGAAAAGAAATTAATCAGAGATCATTAGATACAGTTAAAAAATCAGAGTTCAATGTGACGATCGACCAGGCTTCGATCGCTAAGGCGGATCTAGAAAAAGAATTGAGAAGATTAACTCAAGAATACAAGAAGGCTAGAAAAGCATATAAACACAATAAGATTTCAAAACAAGATCTATTTGATTTTGAATGGAGAATCTTTGAACTACAAGAAGAAATTAGAAGAATAGACGAAGAGAGTACAAATAGTAAATAAAATATGCAACTATTTAGTAAATATATTATCGATAAAATTGTTTACGCTAAACAACCAAAGGCTAAACATCAAAAAAGGCTAGCCTCAGCAGAGAACTATGATATTTTAAATTGTTCTTATGTTGATGCCCCAGTGATGTTACCACATTCAAACTCATCAGCCAATACAATGGTAGAGTTAGAAACTATCGCTAATGCAAATTTACTACATAAAAACCCGGCTAAATTAGAGAATAAGTATGATGATGAATTTGATTGGGCATTTAAGAAAATAGTAGAAGATGCTGGATTAGAATATGATGAACCATATTTTAAACAGTTAATTAAAGAGGCTGCGTCAATTACGATTAGGCTTAAATATAAATTTAATAGACCAAGACCATTTCAACTAGGTCCAGTTCTAGGTATTGATGTTACTAAATATCAATCTAGTACTGCAAAGACTCCATCATTTCCATCTGGACATACTACTCAAGCAGTTTTAGTAGCATGTGTTTTAGGTAAGAAATATCCGGAGTTAAAAGAACAGCTAATGAAAGCAGCTGATAAGGTTTCACTTTCTAGAGTAGTTGGAGGACATCACTATCCATCGGATATTGAATATGGCAATCAATTAGGTAAATGGTTAAGCGGTCAATTAAAGAAATAATATGGAAGAAGCTATATCACAATATATCGGAGAATGGGGATGGTTAACGTTAGTAGCGTTAGTTACATTTGCATTTAAAGATGCGATAACAAATTTCTTTAAAGGAATGCAGTTTCTAATGGGAACTGATTTTGATATTGATGATGTTGTCTATATTAAAGGTACGAAGAAGGCTAGAATAGTCAGACAGAGTATCTGGAGAACTACGTTTTATGTATACGGTCATGGAAGGAAATTCGTAGTACCAAATAGTGCACTATGGTCTTTACAAATAGAGAAAGACTTACCAAATAGTGAAGCTTATGAAGAGTACAAAGAAAAACCAACCAAATAAAACTAAATATATGAAGACAATTAAAAGATTAACGGCAATTTTATCACTATTCCTATTAACATCATGTGGTGTTAACTGGCAAGTAGCAACACTAAACCACGATCCAATCTATGATGATGAAAATTATATAGTAATAGACGGTGATGTGGAGGTAGATACATTAAACGCTTTTCAATTTAGAAATAAACTTAGAACCGACATAGGTTTTAGATTAGACTTTGCACGCTATGCATTGAGCCAGCCGAGATCATTTGATTGGAATAACAGATTGTTAGGAAGATATTATGATTCTAGATATAATTCTTACTATTGGAATAGAGATCAAATGTGGAATGATTGGGCTTGGGGTTATACAGGTTGGAATTCTTGGGGTTCTCCTCATAGATGGTCACCATTTGGATATGATAGATGGGGTTATGGAATCCACTATGGTTGGAATAATCATGGTTGGGGATATAACAACTGGATGGGCAATGTCCATTATGGCTGGAATAATTACTATGGCTGGAATGGATATTACAATAACAACTGGGGTTGGAGACAACACATGAATGACTATGCATGGCATAATAGAAATAGAACTAATACAGTACGTGTTAATGGCAGAAGAGGTAGTAATAATATAGTTTCTAATAGAACTAATAATACAATAGAGAATACTATTATTAATAAAAGACCATCTAGAGTTAGAGTAATTGCTAAACCTGATGGAACTAGAGTTTATCTTAGACCAAATAACAATAATGTTATCATTAACAATAATACAAGGCCAATTAGAGTTAAACCTACAGTGCCAGTTATTAGAAACAATAATACAAGACCCTCATATAACAATACACGACCTAGCAACAACGTTAGACCACGTATAAACAACAATAACAATACAAGGTCGACGTCAACCAATGTTAATAGAAGTACAAATTCTAGAGGTGGTAGTGGCGTTAGGAAGAACTAATTATGAGACATTTCAAAACATTTGAAAAATTCATCAACGAGGCTAAGCCCTATTCTAAAGATGAAATTGTAGTATTTGACCTAGATGATACGCTAGTTATTACAGATGCTAAAATCAAAGTATGTGATAATACTAATGGTGAATGCTTTAGTCTAACTCCAGAAGAATTTAACGAGTATGAATCCAATCCTAACCATGATATAGATTTTGATGATTTTAAATCATTAGAAATCATGAAGGCTGGTAAACTAATTGAACACTACTTTAAGATCTTTAAGTCAAACTACAAACGAGGTATTGCTGTAGGTATTGTAACTGCTAGGGATGATAGAGATATGATTTACACATGGTTGAGAGAGCATGTAGGATTTAGAATTGATAAAGATCTAATCTTTGCTATTTCAGATCCAGTTCATAAATTTAAAGGTGCAATCGCAGATAGAAAGAAACAGGCTTTTGAAACATATATCAAAATGGGCTATAACAACTTTAAGTTCTACGATGATGATGCAGCCAATCTAAAACTGGTTAAATCACTAGAGAAAGAACACTTACATATACAGATATATACCAAGAAGGCAAAAAAACCTAAATACTAAACATGGCAACACAAGGAGACTACAGAGCAAGATTTGCAGCAGCAATGTTAAACGAAGATTTTCAATCAGCTCTAGATAGAATTAATAAGAAGAAGAAAGAAATTACTTCTATGGCGGACGTGCAGAAAGATGTTATTACAGGTAAGCTTGAGGACACTGCAGATTATATTGATAATTTCGGTCCGATTTCTACTTTAAAAGACTATTTTGTAGAAACTAAAGGTTTCAGTGAAGGCGACTGGTCTGAAATTGAAAAAGTAGTACAAAAATTAGATGCGACATCTATAGATGCTTTTGTACAGTATACTAAAAATCCTGTAAAGATAGATTATTTTACAAGTATGACTAAACCCACAAATGTAATCAATCAATTAGAAAAAGATTACAATCTACCTAAAGCAGTTACTAGTAAAATCTTTGATAAGGAAGGTAAAATGAAAGCTGGAAAGGGTGTAGGTAGAGGTGAATTATTTCTAGGCTTCATGGTAGATGGTGCTACGAATGCTTCTGTTGGTGATGTAAATGTTAATGGACAAGCATACGAAGTAAAAGGTAAAGAGGCTAGATTAAATACGCAAAACGGATTTGGTTTAGGTACTCCAGCAATGATTAGTTTTTTTAATGAACTTAAAGATCATAAAGATCCAAAAATTCAAAATATTGGAAATAACTTCGGAGATTCTAGTAAAGGAAATATCCAAAGCTATAACTTTTTGAAAGGCGGTAAGTCAAAATTCTATGAGCTATTTCAAACAGCATATAAAGATGGGATTAAATTAAATGATATTTTTACAATTTTAGCAAGTACATTATTCTGTGGAGATTCAGGTATTTGGTTAAGTGCGTCTCCACAACTTGAAAATGAAGTAGTGGATGCATTTAAGAAATATGTAGGTAAAGATGGTTCTGCTAAGAATGATGTAATGTTAAACTATGCTTTAATGTGGATCAATATTAAATATTACAAAACAAGAGAGCCTTTCAATGGTATTTTTATTATATTACCAGGTACTGGAAAAATGGCATATTTACCTGTTGGAACAGATGATATGACTGGCTGGCTTTCTAAGAATGTGAAGTATAATCAACCATCATGGCAAGATAACCCAACCTCAAACTGTTGGAAAATAACATTAAAATAGATATATAATCTAATATTACAAAACAAAACAATTAATTATGGCACAAGTACACTATGTAATAATGGCTAATTACGATGACGAAGTAGTATACGCATATCTTTCTGCAAACAAAGGAAAGATCAACAAACTAGCTAAAGATTTTAAACCAACAGAAGATGAAGATGGTGAAACTGTAAACTATATTATGGAACATGGTTCTAAATCATATAAAGATGGATTCTATTTAGAGTTTTCAGATGGTGAGTTTGGATTTGTCGCTGCAAGTGAAGAAGAGTTTCGTAGTAAAGCTAGCAATTTTGAATATGGTGCTTTCTGGTCTAACATTAAAGATGTAGAAATTAACTTTCCTATTGAGAATGCTGGATATGATGAGGATCTAGAATTTGATGCCGCAGACTACTATGGAGACGAACCTGAATTAGCATGGGCAGGTTATGAATATATAATAGGAGAATCTAAAAATGAACAAACAAATATGAAACACGTACCAACATTTGAGTCTTTTACGGCTCCACAGAAAGTAAGTAAAACAAACGAAGAGCTTTCCCATGAAGATATAAAAATGATGTCGGATATTGAAGTAAATGAAATCCTTTTTAAAGCGAGAGAATTAGCAAGAAAAATTGCCGGCCATGTGGAATTTACTTCACCCATAGACAAGGACCAGGAGAAGAAAGTGATGGCAAAAGTTAAAGATGTTTTTAAGAAAGAAAAATTAAAACTAAAATAACTCTAACTAACTATAACAAATTAAAAGCTGCCTTCGAGCAGCTTTTTTTGTGAGCCAATGTTAACAGAAAATTAGATTTTTAAAAAAATGGAAAAACTAGAAAACTTAATAAAAAAAGATGATATATAATATGAGAGTATAATACCTCATCAAATATATGTTTTTCAAATGGCTACAGAACTCAAACCAGGAGACGTCCAACCTTCTGAGATTGAATCTAATAGCAAAACAATTGGAAACTTATCAACTACGCCAGAGGCAAACGATCTAGATGAATATTTTGACGATTCAAAACACCTAGATCCTGTCGGTAACGTTGTAGATGAGAGCGCAATTTGGGTTTATTTCGGAGTCGGAGGTCCAGCTTAAAAGCAATGTTAAGGGCACTATTTAGCAATATTTAGTGCTCTTTTCTTTTAAACAAAATTAGAGAGATAAATATAACTGTATAACATAACTAAATTTAAACAATTATGACAACAATTTTAATTATTTTAGGAGTATTAGCAGTTGGCGCTGGCGTATATTTCTATGCCATTAAGACTGGTAAAATCGAAGACGCCGATGGTGATTATATAGCTGACGAAGCTGAAGACATTGCTAAAGAGATCAAGCGTAGAGCTAAGAACGTAAAAGCTGAATTAGCTGACGTGAAGAAAGCAGCTAAGCAATTAGCTGATCAAGCCGAAGATGTAGTGGAAGCTGCAAAAGGTAAAAAGAGCACACGCAGAAAGACTGCACCTAAGAAAGCTACTAAAGTTACTAAAGGTTCTGGATCAGGTTCTGGTAAAGTTACTAAAGGATCAGGTTCCGGAAAAGGAAAAGGAAAAGCAAAGGTAAGTAAAGCTTCCCTAAAATCTAGAACTTCACCTAAAAAATAAAACTACAATTATGGCTAACTATTTAAACTTTACAAAAGCAATTTTTAATCCATATAACCCTAAAGTTCTTAATGAGGGTCAATTCTCATGGATGACTTATGATACTGATAAGCAAATCGGTTCAGAAAGAGAAAATACTATTGACGTATATATGTACGACAATGAAGGCAATCAATGGTATGAAAAGGGATATGAAGGTTACGGTGAATTCGGTAACATGGATTATTATGAATTATTAGCCAAGATGAATGGTTTTACAGAAGAAGACCTAGAGGATAAAGCATTACTCAAATCTATTAGAGCAATGGGTAAAGCAGAAATGAGAGATATAGGTATTGCCTTAGCTTTCGATCCTAAAGGTAAGAAAATCAAGACTAGAGCAAAAGGGGGTAAAGTCCTATTCCCTGCACTAGTTGAAGATCCAAAATTCAACTGGAAAAGACATGACTTCACACACGAGGCTGAATCTGATCCAAATCAATCATGGTATCAGGAACCTGAGTATGATGATGATTATGAAGATGATGACGATTACGAGCAAGGTTGGTATGAAAATATTCAACCAACACATGAAGGTGTAATGTCTGACATTCACCAGATGATAGGTAATCATAAATCTTTTGATACTTTTCAAAAAGAATTCTTTAAAGAATATGGCCACAAAAAAGTAATGAAGAAAACTCCTGAGTTTTTAGAATGGCTAGAGGCTTTATATAATGACTATGAATATGCAGCAGTAGAATCTGTAAAATTAACTTGGGATTCTCTTAAAGAATCATTAGGTATTAATGAAGGCAGGTCTATTAATAAGATTAGTAAAGATCTTGAGAAGACTGTATTAGGTATGAAGAAAACAGTTGACTCTTGGAAAGAAGCTGAAGGAGATAGAAAGACTGAATTATTAGAAAAACTAAGAGAGCTTAATAAAGAAAAGGTTGAATTAGAAAAAGAATTGGATGACGCGGTCGCGGGAAAAGATCACGACTTACAATTAGCATTAACCGAAGCTGAAGAATTAGCTTATTTAGAATTAGATGTAATTAATATTCTAAACGATTAATGAGAAACAAAAAAATTACAAGTTTTGAAGATTTTAAAGGTATGGATGAAGGACTTCAATCAGATCTTAAGAAATATATAAAAAAACATAAAGAAGAATTAGAAAGTCTAGCCGACGATGACCAATGGGAAACTATCTATAACCAGTTGTATACTGAATTTGATATAATTCCTAATAGTAGTAAAGCAAAAGATCTTAGGCAAACATTCGAGTTCATCTTTTAAAAATAGACCCACATTTTTAAGATGGCAAAGGAATTAAACGAAGACAGCGGAGTAAAAGTTAGTGTAAAAACACTAATAGCCATAGCTGTAGCAATCACAACAGTAGTTAGTTTTTGGTTCGCATTTCAAGCTCAACTCGATGATATGAGAGATGAGATAGAAGCAGCTAAAACTCTACCAGCTCCAAATATTTCAAGAACAGAGTATGAACTCAAAGACGAGTTGGTACGTTCTACTATATTAAACACACAAGAAGATGTATCAGAAATTAAGGAGGATTTAAAAGCAATTGAAAAACATCTTCGAGGTAAATAACATGAAAAAACTAATATTTATATTAATCGCATTGGTATCATTTAGTACTGCGGATGCACAAATTACAAAGAAGGTTAAGAAATTCTTTAAATACTCTACTATTTATGGAGTTGCTGGAGAAGCACAACCACAAACTAGCACACAAAAAACTTATTTCGTAGATCAAGGTGGAGAACTATTTGATGTTACACCAGATGCTGAAACTAATTATTCTTATGGTTTTGGTATTAGAAAGGTTGCGAGATTTGATTATGAGAATAAACCTAATGCATTTTATGACGGTACAGAAATCCAAACAGGATTAAGTTCTAATATAGGTGCTGTTAAAGGCTGGGAATATAAATTCCAATGGGAATGGGCAAGACAGTTTGGTAATGAATACACAAGAGAAGATATATTTCTTAGATATTTAGGAGATAACTTTATCTTTAAACTAGAACAAATGCAAGATGGTCTTGCAGAACTAGATTATAGAGCGGTAGATCTTAGATGGAGAAAGCCAATAGGTAAAAAACTTAACTTTTCTATCGGTGCTGCATTTAGAACACATAGACCTTACGGTTACTTACCAATCGCAGATTACTTAGAAGATAACCCATGGTGGCAATTAGCATACGATGAAGGATTCGTAGATAACTATTATGGTATCGATTATGATAACGATGGAGAAGTAGATAACTTTGATTTCTTTTGGACTAATCCAGCAGGTGAAAGAGTTTCAGACACGGATCTAGATTTTAGAACTAATATATTTGGTGGTCTTGTAAACGACTTTAACAGACAAGGAATTGCATTAGTCGAAGACTTAGGAACTATTTCTGCAGTTATAGGTTTAGATTTCTACCACTACTCTCAAGACGGTAATAACTGGGCACATATTTGGACTTCAGTTATGCCATATCACCAACAAGTTATGGGAGAAGAACTATTTTCTTACGGCAAGTTTATTAATGAAGGAGAAGATACACAATGGACTGATTTTACAATCGGTGCAATGACAGGATGGAAAATAACAAAGAAGTTAGGTATCTTTGCAGAAATGAATTATCTACAATATTGGGATAGACAAATATTTACTGCTAAAGCTGGCTTAAACTTTCAATTTAGATAAAATAAATACATTATGATTAAATTAGCAGATAGAAGATTATTAACTAATATAAGTACTGTAGGTACTTCAGAAAGTGGTGCTAACATATATAACTTTGAGTATACAGACTGTAACTATGGTTGTGGATTATTCCAAGGTGTAATAGCTGATGAAGTTGCAGCCGCTGTAGTTAGTACAAATGAAAATGGTTATAGTATGGTTGACTACTCATTAATAGATGTAGAATTTAAACAAATAGAAGATTACTCTCTATACGCGGGTTCTTCAAATTAAGAATTATGAAAAAAATAGCAATTATATTTTTATTAGCTTTTGGATTAATGGCATCGTCTACGATAGCAGATTCAACTGAAGCAGGAATAACTAATACAGAACCAAAGTATTTAACATCTGATACATTTAGTAAAGCTATTAATACAGGTGTAGTTATTGTAGAGTTTGTAGCATCTTTTGCAGAACCATTTGAAGATTGGAAATCAATAGAAGATGGCGAATACTATAGAGTGGATATTGAAAAATACCCAGATCTTAAAAAGAAATATAAAGTAAGATCTATTCCAACTATTTTAGTATTTAATAACGGTTCTAAAGAACTAACATATCGTGCAAACATTATGTTAGAATTAGACGTAACAGCAGAAGAGATACACGAAGATATAGAGGATCTATTCTCAGATAAATTTTAATATGTGGGAAAGGATAACTAAATACTTTAGTTCAATAAAGAATACGCTACTGTATTTTGACTTCCAACCACTATTATTTTTCTGGATCTCAAGCGATATTTTAAATAACCTAGTCCTATGGACTGACTTATCATACTGGGAGGCCGCTGGTCAACCGAACACATACTGGTTATATTTATCATATCTGGCATGTAGCACATTGATGCTGGTCTTTATACATAACCTAAAATGGTTATCAAGATTTGTATCTCTTTACTTAATACTCTATTTGTTTTCTACGATTAGATATTTAGTAAGTATATATGGAGGCGATGAAGCCTTCACATTAACAGATTTTAAAAACATATTGATTACATGCTGGTATGCTTTCATGTGGACTTGGATTCTATTTAAGTTAAAGAAAGAAATACTACATAGATCACTAAGATAATGGGCGAGAATTTAACCACAATTATTATTACTACAATATCTGTACTATTTGGTGCAGGTGGTTGGAAGTTCTATGAGTTTCTTATTCGTAATAAAAGAGAGAAACAAAAAGAAGATAAATCTGAGCAGACTATTTATAGAGATGACCTGATTGCAAGAGTCGAAAGATTAGAAAAGGTAAACGATACTAAAACAGATGAATTAATGAAGGTTAAAGCTAAAGCAGCTGCACTAGAAGTTAAAGTAGAATTCTTAGAAAGAGAACTGGATAGAATTAAATCAAGATAAGATGAAACGTTTTTGGAAAGTAATATTAATTGCATTTTTAGTAGGGTTTATCGGATCTGTTATTTGTAACATATTCATACAAAAGAAAGAACTATCACATATAGAAAGAATTATCCTACAAAACAATACTGTTAAAGAATCAGTTGAAAATTCTAAATATCCTACCATTAACAAGCCAGCGAGTAGCCAAACAACTGTTATATATGGTGACAGTGTAAGAGTATTTAAAGAGGGGTCAAATTAATTGCAAAATAGTTGCCATAGAATTTTTTTATGTCAATTATTTTTCGTATATTAGTACTATAATTAAAAAACATATACATGTTGTACACTTATTGTAAAGACACTTTATCTTTTAGAAAGGTAAAGCCAAAACAAAAACATGGTATAATAATTGGCCTAATAATTTTAATAGGTTATATTACTCTAACTTCAATGGTTAGTAATGCCAAACAAGCAGGTTTTAAAGAAGCCTTAGACATACCGATTGAATCGACGGTTGTAATTCTAGAAGATGATTCAGTAAAATTTTCACAAGACAATTTAGTAAAGGAATTAAAGAGGCTAAATGTCAGATTTCCACACATTGTTTTAGCACAATCTATATTAGAGACTGGCCACTGGGAAAGTAGAATCTACCAAGAGAATAATAACCTATTTGGTATGAAGCAGGCTAGAGCCAGGGCTACTACAGCAAAAGGTACTCAACTAGGACATGCTTATTATGATGATTGGAAAGAATCAGTTACAGATTATGCACTTTACCAAGCTGCATATCTCAACAAACTACGTACTGAAAAGAAGTATTTGAATTACTTAGAAAGAAATTACGCCGAGGCAAAGAATTATGATAAAAACCTAATGATCATTATAGAAAGAGAAAATCTAAAAGAGTTATTTTTAGACTGATATATACTATAATATCATAAACAAAACTTATTAATATGAAATTAAAAACATTAGAGCAGTTTGAATCAAAAGACCCATGCGAATGTGGTGGAAACTGTGGTTGCGGTGGTAAACCCGTAAACGAAAAATTTAGCTTTAGTAAAAAAGAAGTAGAAAAAGCTGCTAACTTAATAGCATCTGCAATTGCTCAAGCTGATATGGTTAAAACAAAAGTACACCACTTAGAATATGACAAAGGTCGTGGAGCTGGTTTTGACATTTCAATTGATGGTGAAGAATCTGCAGGTGGAAGTTACGTAGTAAAAGATAACGGAGATGTTGTTAATGCTGCAATCGGTAACTCACATCCAAATGCAGTCTATAATACAATAGGTAATAAAGATATTGCTGATGTTTTTATTAACATGGAAAAGTATGAATCTAATATAGCTAACGAAGCTACTGTAGTTATGGATGCAATGGATCCTAAATCAAAGATACTTAAAAAACTTTTAAAGAAACATAAAGTTACAATGAAAGTTTTAGATCCTAGTGGACCAAGTGGTTGGCCAGAAGTTGAGCTAACAGGTTCAAGAGAAGATCTGCAAGCAGTTTTAGCATCTGAAGATGGCTGGGACGACCCAGAATTAGGAGAGTATATTGAGGAATCAAATACAGTTACTGAAGCTAAAGATCCATATAAAGAAATTGAAAAGGCAATCAAAGGTATGAAAGGAGTTTCAGCCGATATTAAAGGAGACACTATAATAGTTTCTAATAAAGCAGGAGATGAATTCACATACTCAATGAACGACGCGGATGACGTTGCAGAGTTTATTGCAACAATTGAAGAATCTGTAGTTACTGAATCTAAAGAAATGAGCAAAAAAGAAGTTCGAGATCTTAAAGTAAAGATTAATAATGCAAGAACGATTGGTAAATATTTTACAAAAGATGAAGTAGAATTTTTACAGTCATTATTTGAATCAGAAGTTAATGAAGCTAAGAAGTATAAGTTTAAAGAATTAGCTAAAGCATGGGAATTCGTGTATGGTGAAGATATGGAAGATGAATATGAAGGTTTCTATCAAGAAGTAATTGGTAAACATAAGAATAAAGTTACTAAATCAGATATAGCTGAAATATGGTCAAATGTTTATGGTGAAGATGTTGCTGCTGAATATGGAGGTTTCTTTGATAATCTTAAAGAAAACGTAAATGAGGCTACTAAACTAGAAAAATTTAATAATATAGAAGAAGCTAACGCAGATGGTACTATCTCAGATGACGAAGATGATGCTGTTGAAAATATGCTTGTAGATGTAGAATATATGGTTGATGAATTAGTTAACTATATTAAGGTAGAGACTGAAAAGATCGGAGGTAGTTTTAGATCCCCTGGATATGAAGCACAATGCCTTAAACTTGTTAAAGAAACATTTAAAAAACATAAGGTAAGACTATAATGGCATATATAGATAACTTTCAAGACTTTATACAATATCACGCTAATGCAGCTGGTATGACTAGAGAAGAGTATATGGCAGTTCTAATGTCTGAAGCAAAGAAAAAGCCAGGACCAGACCCATATCATAGAGGTCTAGAAGATGGTGAGGTTGAAGATAAAGAAGATCAAATCAAAAAACAAGCAGATATGGACGATGACGATCCAGATGCTTACAAAGAAATGCCTGGTGATAAAGAAGCTAAAGAGAAAGGTGAAGTAAAAACATCTGATGCTACTAAAGCTTACAATAAGTTATATAAAGAAAATAAGCATGTTAAAAGTATGAATGAAATGGCAATGGGCTATGATGGACATACTGGACTTTTCTATATAAAAGGAGTGCCTTTCACAGAAGAGAGACTTGAACAAGTTTTAAAGCATTTAAGAACTAAAGTTAAATTAGGTGATTTACCAAAGCAGTTTAGTTATTTTCCAGCAATTCAAGTTGCAGATGATGCAGGTGGTGAAATTGTAACCATAACTTTAGATAAAGCAAAAGAGATTGAGGCTACTTTAAAAAGGTTTAAAGGTAAATTAGCACATGACGGTGATTTTAATGAATCTGTTACTGAAAAGAGAGAAGATGTAGGTAAATTTAATACTGTTAAGA
>Ga0208801_1000071_pt1 | contig 31923 bp, 40 predicted proteins | sample Colrivmet1370B02_FD_187626 | JGI IMG/M metagenome (GOLD analysis project Ga0208801, IMG submission 187626) | Estuarine microbial communities from the Columbia River estuary - metaG 1370B-02 (SPAdes) (version 2) | ecosystem: Environmental > Aquatic > Marine > Intertidal zone > Estuary | place...
CTAGATGGCTTTAAAGCTATATCAACCAATACAATGACAAATGAATACTGCATCAAACAGAATGCATCTACTAGAAAAGATAACATTTGTACCGTTTGTTATTCACATACAATGTTAAAAAGCTACCGCAAGAATATGCAACCAGCATTGCAAAGAAATTCAGAGGCGTTAGCTAATAGAGTTTTTGATATGGATTTGTTGCCTACAATATTAGATGCATTCTTTAGATTTAACGCACACGGGGAACTAATAAACCTTACCCATTTAGAAAACTTAGTAAGGATTGCCAAGAAAAACCCGCATTGTAACTTTGCATTGTGGACAAAACGCAATGATTTAATTGTCAAATACTTTAAGAATAGAGACAAACCGAAAAACTTTATTCTAGTATATTCAAATCAAAAGGTTGGTACGGTTATGACAAAACCGCCTAAGCATTTTGATAGAACCTTTAACAATGTGCTAGAACATGAACATAAAGAATTGCAAAATTGTACTGGTCAAAAGTGCAAAGACTGCAGACTATGTTATACTTTAGATAATGGTGTGGATACTATTGTAGAGATGGTAAAGAAATATTAATTTATAGAAAAGGATTTAACAAAATGGAAAATACTTCTTATTATGTAAGACGTTTAAAAGATAATAGACTAGTTGCGGGTTTGTTTTTACCTATCAAAACAAAAGAGATTGCCAATCGCTTTCTAAAACAATGGCAATATAACTTTCCTAACGATGAATTTTTTATAGAAGAAAGAAAGGATTAAACAAATTGATAATATGTTAAAAGTTTAGTCTTATTGGTGGCATTCTTTTGAGTGTCACTAGATAATACTAAACCAAAAGAGAGAGAGTAAATAAAATGATTGATAAAGATATAATAATGAATTTAACAGATATAGAAATATCATGTTTAGAGATTGTTTCATGTAACTTTGAAACGCAAGCTGATATTGAGAAAGAACTCTACAGGATCGCAGAGCTATGCAAAACTTTGTCAAATGAATTAAGAGATAGGATACAGGAAGATGAATAAATCTTTAAGCTGTTGTCCTGAGTGCCTGAGTAAAGGTTATAGGCTTAAGCTAAAAATAATTGATACAAGGGAATATTTTAAACTTGGCTACCCGTCAACTAAACGCCGTAAAAAATGTTTGACGTGTGGGTATAGAGTTAATACTGTAGAAATACAATTGGAAAAGGAGAATAAATAGATGGATGTTCAAGATAGATTAAGACTTGCTCATGAAACGGTATGCAAACAAGAGAATAAAAGAATGCGTCAAGTTTTTAACATGCGTAATTATAAAGAAGGTGACCAGTGGACACAACAAAAGAATAGACAGGTTACAGGTGCTAAGGGTGGTAAACAAAACAAACTTAAAAGACTTTGGGTAAAAGAAAGGGTAGCAAAATGAGTAATAAGATAAGTTTAGAAGGGTGCTATACAGTTGCAGCATTTGCTGAGATAGAATTGCCAGAAGGTAAGACAGGCGAAGACATACGTCACGTCTATGACAAGTGGGGTACGTTATACATAGAGCTAGACGATGGCAAAGTGTATGAGTACATGATTGATTATGGTGATGTTGACAGTAAACGACTAGACTATATGGATTTATATACAGATGAAAGGGAGTTACTAAATGTATAGAGTTAGGACATATGACAAAGACGGTAAGCTAATACAAACCTATTGCAGCTACAACAGGTCTACGTTAGAAGCCTATGTGAGTTCGTCACTAGATAAGGTTAAAGGTATTAAACATATTAAGAGTTGGGAAGAGGATAGAGAAAATGGATAAGCAAGAATTTTATGATTGGATTTATAATGGTGATGCATCCTTTGAAGCTATAGAAGATTTAGGTGATGGTAACTTTGCTGTATACTTTTGTGATATAGAAGGTGATGATGATGACGACTAAATCTAAACCATTACATAGATACCACAATGAATTAATCAAAGAGATAGACGATGCTGAGTGGTTGGATAAAGAAATATCTGACCACGAGAAGCAAGAGAATAAAGAGTATCTTATATCTTTAACTAATGGTGGTAAGGCATACCGTAATTAACCTATAGAACCCTTGTCAGGGACAAGCCCTAGGGTATCAACATTATTTAATCTGTCAAGAGGGAAAATAAATTAAATGGATTACAGAGCATACATAAGAAGAGGCAAGCAAGAACTCGAAGTCTTTGGACAGGTTTGGGATGACGGTTCTGGCTACTGGGATGAACACCAGTTCATTGTAGATCAAGAGCCAGAGTTTGCTATCACAGAACTATATGATAACGAAGATAGAGAGATCGTTAAGCTTACCACCTTGACACCTGAAGAAATACAGGTCATTTTAGATATGTTTACACAAGATTATTGGGATCAAATATTATGAGTAACTGGTTAAGCCATAAAGAATGTCCATATGAGGACTGTGGCAGCACAGATGCCTTCAGCTACAATACTGAGAGCTGCTCAGGCAGGTGTCATAGCTGCGAAAGAGTTTACCCTAGGACTAAAGACAGTAAGTTCGAGTGGGCAGAAGAAACATACCCTGTAATGGGGCAAGAGCAAAAGGATGGATGGGATATGAACCCACAACAAACGCAGATTAAACCTGTACCTACCGAGGTACTAACATCAGTATACAGGTCAGTAAGATCAATAAGCAGAGAGACAATGCAGTTCTATGGTGTCAAGACATACGTTGACAGCAATGGTAAAGAGGTTAAGCAAGAGTACCCATACCCATCAGGTGGCATAAAGACTAGATTTTTCCCAAAAGAATTTAGAGCTACCAACCTTAAGTCAGATGAACTATTCGGTATGAACCATTGGAACGCAGGGTCAGGTAAGATTGTCACCATAACTGAGGGTGAACTAGATGCTATGTCAGCATACCAAATGTGTAACTCAGCTAAGTATTCATCAGCCTTTGTGTCACTACCATCAGCTACACCATCAAATAAACTTTGGACTAAAGCTGCAGATTGGTTAGGATCATTCGAGAAGATCATACTATCCATTGAACATGATGATCAAGGGAATGCTGTAGCACAAAGGATAGCTAACCTATACCCTAACAAAGTATACAGGGTACAACATGACAAATACAAAGATGCTAATGAGTTCCTAGAGGCAGGTGCTCGTAATGAATTTTATAATGCATGGTTCAATGCTAAGAAGTATACACCTGAGAACATAATCAATACATCAGATCAGTTCCTTAAGATGTACAACAATAGTGAGAGCCATGTATATGTTGAGACAGGGGTACAAGAGTTCGATGACTTATGTATGGGTCTGATGCAGGGTCACTTCACCTTGTTCAAGGCACAGACAGGCATAGGTAAGACTGAGTTCATGAGATACTTAGAGTACCACATACTTACCAAGCACCCTGAGATAAGCATTGCAGCTTGGCATATGGAAGAGACAAAACTTAGATCACTACTTGGGTTGGTGTCATATGAACTAAAGGATAACCTGACACGTAAAGATTTGATAGCACAAGCAAGTGCTGAACAGAAAGTACATGATGCTATCGTTAAGCTAACTAAAGATGAGAGACTATATCAGTTCTTCTTAAATGATGAGGATGATCCTATAGATATACTAGGACACATCAGGTATTTGTCACAAGCATGTGGTGTTCAGTATATATTCTTTGAACCTATCCAAGATATTGCAGCTAACATGGGTGGTGATGAAAGCAAAGAACAATTCCTAGCTGATCTATCTGTAAGGTTATCTAAGTTAGCTGCTGAGTTAGGCGTTGGCATTGTGACAATCGGACATACCAATGATGATGGTGCTGTTAAGTACTGCCGTATGATAGAGCAAAGAGCATCAGTTGTTGTTGAGTTACAACGAGATAAGATGTCAGAAGATATTGATGAAAGAAATACAACCAAGCTTCTTGTCACAAAGAACAGACCAGTTGGACCGACAGGATATGCAGGTCAGTTGACTTTCAATACAGATAGCTTTACTCTGTCAGAAAAATATGGAGAGTACTGATGCAAGAACTTTTAGAATATGATCCTTTGGTATACATAACAGCCAGTATATATTTCTTGGGTGTTGTTAATCACTACGTGCTTATGAATACAATACACATAATACTCGAAGCACCAAGAGATTCCACAGCAATGCGTATTAAAGCTATCTTGTGGCCTTGGGAATTAACACTATGCTTGTGGGCTACATGGCAAGACAGGGATTACGAATGAAAATATTAGCAATGGACATTGAGACTGACGCATTGGATGCTACTAAGATACATGTCATCTGTGCTCAGGATGTTGACACCAATGAGAAGTATCAGTTCCTTAATGTATGTACAATACCTGAGGAAAGAGAAGCTTTCTTTCTACTGTGTCAACAGACAGATAAGTTTATATTTCACAATGGGATAGGGTTCGATGTTAAAGTAATCAACAGACTGTTACAACCTAACCTGATTAACCCAAGTGATGTCATTGACACATTGATCATGTCAAGGCTTATAGACTACAGCATCAAGGGTGGTCACAGTCTCAAGGCATGGGGTCAAAGACTAGGTGAGTTTAAGATTGGGTTTGATCAGTTCGAAGTATTGACACAAGAGATGGTTGACTATTGTCATCAGGATGTTGAGGTTACAGTTAGACTATACAATAAGTTTAAGTCTAGTATCTTTGACCCTGATCTACAGGATGCCATCAAGTGTGAACATGACATACAAATCTTATGTGAAGAGATGACAGATGCAGGGTTCTACTTCGAGAAAGATAAAGCTGAACACCTCTTGGATGAGGTTGAGCTACGCATGATAGAATTAACTGAAAGTTTCCAACGTGATTTCCCACCACAATTAGAAGAGGTGAACAGGATTAAGTACCGAAAGAAACAGGATGGTACTACGATGGCAAGTGTAAAGAAAGCACAAGAGAAATACTTTAAGACAACAGTTGATTGGTCAGTTAACCCACCCGACTTAGTGTGCTACGATTGGATAGAGTTTAATCCAGCATCACCTAAGATGAGAATAGAAAGACTATGGGAAGCTGGTTGGCAGCCATATGAGAAAACAAAGGGACACATACAATATGATAGAGAACAAAAACAAAGATCGTGGAGATAAGTTTGCACGTTATGGTTGGACATTATCTGAGGCTAACCTTGAGACACTGCCTGATGAAGCACCTGCAGGTGGTAAAAGATTAGCTGAGTGGTTGACACTTGAAGGTAGGAGATCATCGTTGGTTGAATGGCTAGGACATTGTGGTGATGACCACCGTATACATGGCAGGTTCACCCATCTTGGTGCATGGACAGGACGTATGGCTCACTCAGCACCTAACCAAGCTAACATACCATCTGAGTTTCATGGTACACCTAAGTCAGCTGTTGAGGAAGTTAAGGCTAGGTATGACGGACAGTTCCGTGCCTTATGGGGTGTCGAGAAAGGTAACTACCTAGTGGGTACGGATGCTGAAGGGATTCAGCTGCGAGTACTTGCACATCTAATGAAGTCAGAAGAATATGTGGATGCTATTGTGTCAGGTAAGAAAGAGAACGAGACTGACATACACAACCTGAACAAGAAAGCATTAGGTATGTCACACATAACAAGAGATGATGCTAAGACTTTCATCTATGCATTTTTACTAGGGGCAGGTACAGCTAAGATAGCTCAGATACTACGTGTCAATCAACGTGAGGCAAGTCAATGTGTTGAGAACTTTATGCAATCAATCCAAGGGCTTGCTAACCTAAAGAAGAAAGTTATACCACACATAGCTAAACGTGGTTGGTTCAAAGGTATGGATGGACGTAAGGTTCTAGTACCATCTGAACATAAGACACTCGCAGGTATGCTGCAGAATGGTGAGTCTGTCATCATGAAACACTCAGCACTACAGTGGGTGCGTCAGGCTAAGGATAAAGAGATAGACTTTAAGCTTGTCACATGGCCTCATGATGAATGGCAGACTGAGGTGTGTGGTAATTATGCAACAGCTGAGGAGTTAGGGGCTATGCAACGTCAATCTTTTGTTGACATAGGAGAGAAGTTTAATATGGTATGCCCATTAGCAGGGTCAACTGACATCGGACGTAACTGGAAGGACACTCACTAAATGTTACCTTATATCGTAGCACTCTCACCTGTAATTTTTGTATTGACAACAGAATTAATTGTTTATATTGTAACTAAATCAGAAGCTAAAAAAGGAAATTGATATGGCTGATAAAAAGAAAACTAAGTATGGTGTATTCGAAGGGTCTTTATACTATGCCCGTGTATTCCAAGACAACATGGACAACTCAGATTACCATGTAAATACACAAGGTCAGTACAACACAATGTTTGTACCTAAAGACAGTGAAGAAGTTAACCGTATGATTGCGATGGGTTTCCCTGAGACAGCAATGGGTAACCAAATGATTAAACCTATTGATGCAGCAGGTGGTAAGGTAGGGATGAAACTTAAACGTCCTAACGTACACCCATCTGGCATTGATGATTTCGGTGGTGCACCTTCAGTAACCAAAGGTACTACAAGTTCTAAGTGGGACTTTGTAGAAGATGGTGCACTAGGTAATGGTACAACAGCTAAGGTTAAGCTATCTATTTATGGTGAAGGATCAACAGCATCTGTACGCCTAGAAAAGATTGGTATCTTAGAGCATGTAGCCTATGAAGAATTAGCCACAGAAGATCGTTGGTAAGCTTTCCCTCCCCGACTTGGGCATCCCTTAATTGGGGTGCTCTTTTTATTATATAAAGGATTATATCTATGATGACAAAACCTAAACAGGTGTTAGTAGATGGTGATCCGTTTGCATATCGTGCAGCTTTCTCATGTGAGAACGATCCAGTTGAGGATGCACTAGATAAACTAGATGAGATACTTGAGCAATCACTTAACGAAGTGATGTGGGAACTAGACCCTGAGCAGTATCAAGTATTCCTGACAGGCAAAGGTAACTTCAGGTACAAGTACTCTACTACGCATGAGTACAAAGGTAACCGTAAGAACACAGAGAAACCTCAGCACCTACAAGCTATCCGTCAACACATGATAGATAACTGGGATGCTGTTGTATCCAAAGGTGAAGAGGCTGATGACCTATGTGGTATATGGGCTACTAACTATGGTAAAGAATCTATTGTCATATCTATAGACAAGGACATGCTGCAGATACCATGCTCACACTACAACCCCAACAAACGTACAATGACAGAGATGGGTGAGTTTGAAGGCTTACGTTTCTTCTATACTCAAATCCTAACAGGTGACAAGGCTGATAACATCATAGGCTTGTATGGTATAGGTCCTAAGAAAGCTGACAAGATACTTGCTGACTGTACAACTGAGGCTGGTATGTACGAGGAATGCTTACGTTCCTATGGTGGGGATGAGGCAAGGGTCATTGAGAATGCTAGACTACTCTGGCTTCGACGTTACGAGAACCAAATATGGGAGCCACCTAAATGCGTTTCAGATCAGGCTTAGAGAAGAGGACAGCAGCCTACCTCAAGAAACTAAAGATTAAATTTGAATACGAAAAGATGCGTATCAAATGGCAAGACCTAAGATTTAAAACATATACCCCTGACTTTGTGCTTGACAATGGTATAATAATTGAGACCAAAGGGCGGTTCATTCACTCAGATAGAACCAAGCATTTAATGGTCAAGGCACAACACCCCGAACATGATATTCGTTTTGTATTCAGCAACCCTGCAGCTAAATTGTATAAGGGTTCTAAGACTACATATGGTGATTGGTGTGAGAAGAATGGATTCAAGTATGCTAAAGAAATTATTCCTGTCGAATGGACTAAAGAAAAGAAAAGAAGGTGATTGACAATGTTTGATTTTGATAGTAAAATTCGTGCTCTTGTCCAAAATTATGGGTTAGAACTTCTCCTTGAACAGAACGAAATATCAGAAGAGTTTGTGGTATCATGGCTTGTGGAAGAGAAAAGAATTGATGTCGAAGATTACTTTAATCTAGATGCAGAATTAGAAGAGTGGAAGAGGATAGAGGAATGAGTAAAGTAAAAACATTAGATGAGTATCAAAGGGCAGCTGCAACCACAGCTATATACCCTGAGAATAGAGCATTAGAATATTTAAGTTTAGGTTTGTCAGCTGAGGTTGGTGAGCTTACAGGTAAGTTAGCTAAGTGGTATCGTAAAGATGAGATGGCATACCCACATGGTGACGTATTAGATGAGCTAGGTGATGTACTGTGGTTTGTCAGTGAGTTTGCTAGGCAACATAACACCAGCTTATCTAAGTTAGCAAATAGGAATATTAGTAAGTTGTCAGATAGATATGAACGTGGTGTTCTTAAAGGATCAGGAGATAAGAGATGAAAGCATTCGGACGTTGGTGGTATAGGTTTATTAACTACATGATTACATGGCAGCTACATAGAGATGCAGTTAAGCATTTAAATAAGTTGACAGATAGGGAGTTAAAAGATATAGGTCTTACTCGTGGAGAAATTGATCGTATGATCTGGTTCAAAGAAGACAAGAAAGATAGAGGGACAAAAGAATGAACAACTACTTACCAACAGATTACCAAGCATTTATACATAAGTCACGGTATGCTAAATACTACGAAGGTAAAGGCCGTGAGTCTTGGGGCGACACAGTAGATAGGTACATGGATAATATTGTAGGTAACTTAGCTGACATAGTTACCAAGAAAGAAATCAAAGAAGCTATACTAAACTTAGCTGTTATGCCTAGCATGAGATCATTGATGACAGCAGGTAAGGCTGCAGAACGTGACAATACATGTATGTATAACTGTTCATACTTAGCTGTCGATGATGTTAAGGCATTCGATGAGGCTATGTTTATTCTACTGTGTGGTACAGGTGTTGGGTTCTCAGTTGAACGTCAGTCAGTACAGAAGCTACCTGAAGTACCAACCTTATTTGTCAGTGAGACTAACATAGTTGTCAAAGACAGTAAGGAAGGTTGGGCTAAGGCTCTACGTCAGATGATCGCATTACTTTACAGTGGTGAAATACCAACATGGGATGTATCTAAAGTTAGACCTGCAGGTGCACCTCTTAAAACGTTTGGTGGTAGAGCATCAGGACCTGCTCCATTGGTTGACCTGTTCACCTTTGTCATCAAGACATTTAAAGATGCACAAGGACGTAGGCTATCCTCTCTTGAGTGCCATGACATTATGTGTAAGATAGGCGAAGTAGTGGTGGTAGGCGGTGTACGCCGTAGTGCTATGATTTCATTGAGTAATTTATCAGATGACCGTATGCGTCATGCTAAGTCAGGTTCATGGTGGGACAACGATCCACAACGAGCATTAGCTAACAACTCTGTGTCATACACTGAGAAGCCTGACAGCTTATCGTTCATGAGAGAATGGATGGCCTTAGTTGAATCAGGTTCAGGTGAACGAGGTATCTTCAACAGGCAAGCATCTAAGGTACAAGCTGCTAAGAATGGTAGGCGTGATGCTGACCATGACTTCGGGACTAACCCATGCAGTGAAATAATTTTAAGACCGTCACAATTCTGTAACTTAACAGAGGTGGTTGTAAGAGCAACAGACACACTAGACACCTTAAGTGAGAAGGTAAGGCTTGCAACTATCTTAGGTACTATTCAATCTAACTACACTAAGTTCCCATACTTACGTAAGGTCTGGAAGAATAACACCGAAGAAGAAAGACTACTTGGTGTGTCGTTAACAGGTGTCATGGATAATCCATTGATGACACTCAAAAACAAAGGATTGGAGAAGACTCTTGACCATCTTAAACAAATCGCCGTTACTACTAATGCTACTTGGGCTGAACGCCTTAATATCCCTGTCAGTACTGCTATCAGCTGTAATAAACCAAGCGGTACTGTCAGCCAATTGGTTGACTCTAGCAGTGGCATTCATGCTCGTCACTCAGCCTATTATATTAGGACTGTTCGTGGAGACAACAAAGACCCGTTGACACAATTCATGATTGACCAAGGTATTCCTAATGAGCCAGATGTAATGAAGCCAGATGCTACAACAGTATTTAGTTTCCCTATGAAAGCTCCTAGGGATGCTGTGGTTACAGCTGACATGACAGCCATTGAACAACTTGAGATGTGGTTAGCTTATCAACGATCATGGTGTGAACACAAACCATCTGTTACAATTAATGTTAAGAGTGATGAGTGGTTTGAAGTAGGAGCATTCGTATACAAACACTTTGATGAGATGAGTGGTGTGTCATTCCTACCGTTCAACGAACATACATACCAACAAGCACCATACCAAGATGTTGACAAAAAGAAATACTTAGAGACACTAGGTCAGATGCCTAACAAGATTGATTGGTCATTACTGTCAGATTACGAGAACGAAGACAATACAGCTGGAAGTCAGACAATGGCATGTAGTGGTGACGTTTGTGAGATGGTAGACTTAACTTAGTGTTGACATCAGTAGGTATATATGTTGTAGTAATATTAGCCCTTGGTTTATTCCAAGGGTTAGTATAAAGTATTAGAGTAAAGGGAATACAAATGGCAGTTAAAAGACAATTCAGTAGGGCATTGTATGAGGCATATGATGGTAAGGCTAAAGACAGATTAGTTGAGTACCTCACCAGTGTAGGCCATACTATTGTCAGTACTGAAGAGAACTTCAATGTGGATGTTGTATCTCAGAAAGGTGACTACACCTACTTCAATGAGGCTGAGGTTAAGACAGGTTGGAAGGGTGATTGGAATACTAACTGGGCAGAGATAAGATTACCTGAACGTAAGGGTAGGCTTGTCAAACTATACAAAGAAAAGAATGGTGTGCTTAACTTCTATATCTTCAGGGCTGACATGCAGCAAGCATGGAGAATTAAAGACACCTTACTAACAGAAGAAAGCCTGAAGGAAGCTAAGGGTAGATACATTACCAAAGGTGAGAAGTTCTTCCATATTCCATACACAGATGCTGAATTAATTAACTTAGAGAAAGAAGATGTATAATGGCTAAATGGAATTTAGATGCTGTACGTGATGAGGTAGAGGATGATGTTGTCAACCAACCACCACACTACGGTAACGGTAGGATAGAATGCATAGAGTATATGAGGGACAACATGGATCACATGATGTTCATGGGTTACCTAGAAGGTAATGCTAAGAAGTACATGCATAGGTACAGGTACAAAGGTAAACCTGTAGAAGACCTAAGGAAAGCCAAATGGTACTTAGAATATCTTATACGAGAGATGTCACAAGAGTAATAAAAAAGCCCCTCAGGATTTCTCCTTGGGGCTTCTTCTTTATTTCTTCTTCATTGGTTTCTTTTTAACAGGTTTCTTTTTATTTGTACCCTTACCGTAGGGAACTTTCTTTCCGTTCTTGTATGGCATAACGTTTCTCCTTTATTGTTTAGCCGCCCACATATTGTCAATCATGTTAGGGTATTTTCTACCAGCTCTAGATGCTCTAGCTCTAGCCTTTTTCTTCTGTCCATCTGTCAACGGTTTAGATTTACCTAAAGACTTAGGACGTTTCTTTTTCCATACGGGTTGTTTATTAGCCATTACCACTTCACCTTGTTAGCCCAGTAAGCTGCACTCATCTTACCTTTTTTAATGTTCTTAGCATGACGTGCCTTGAATGCTTTATTTCTAGCTGATCCTTTCGGACTACCTTTGACACCCTTCTGCCCAAACCTAATTACCTTTTCTTTACCACCAGCACAAGCCTTAACAACATGTGACTTAGTTTTGTGACTTGGTGTAGTCCTAGGGGAGTTACACTTCATCTTAGCTTTGTTAAGTTTCTTAGGCACGTTCTTACCTCTCATTAGTTAAGTGGGTTGTCTACTAGGGAATCATAGGCTTTCCATATATCATCTATTTCTGTTTGGTATTTGTCAAGCTTATCACCCAAACTATCAGTGATCCCAGTCGATCTCTCAACTTGACTACGTAAGTCAAGCAAGTCTTTCTGTTGTTCCAAGATTGTTTGCATCTGCGTACTAATCGTTGACAACCTTGTGTTAAGTCCTCTAACATCATTATCTTGTACCGCCTGTTCTAGTGTTTGTATACGAGAACCTAAGTCCCCTGCTGTTTTATCGAATGTTCCTGACTTAGTGACAACTGTCTCAATGCCTGACTCAACAGCATAGAACCTTTGTAATGTGTCATAGCCGTAGTATATACCACCACTAAGAGAACCTAATATGGGTAGGGCAGCAGCTATGTACCACCCTTTGAATGTAAACCCACCAACTTTTACTTCAGCATCTTCTATCATGGCTGAGGATCGTTGTTAGCTAATGAACCGTGTTGCATTATGTAAGTAGCAGCACCGTAGATGTCATCAGCATCCTTCATTTCACTTGTTAAGTAACCGTTCCAACCTGTAGCATTACCGTAGTTATCCCATGTAATGACAAACTCGTCAACACTTTGTGTGTATGTTAAGGCTGAGTAGTTACCTATGACAATGCTGTTCTGTGCTGCATAACTGTCAATGCTTGCTGTAAGGCTGTCAGTATTAGCAGCTGCCATGAATGCACCAGCTTGTTGAGCATACCCTTCAACAGAATCTAATGCTTGGTTGTATGTAGCTACTTCAGCTGCATCTATAGAGTACTCATCTGTAGAAAGCATGTCTTGTAGAGCTACCTGTTCAGGTGCTGTGTCAGCTTCCATTGCAACTTCAGCAACTGACGTAGCTGTCATAAGAACATCTGTAGCATCAACTAATGTGTCAACAGCTAAGGCTAGGTTGTTCATAGCAGCTACATGTTCTTGTACGAAGAGCTGTTCAGCTGTTGTAGCTGTAGCATAATCATGTTGCATTACCTGATCAACAGCATCTAAGTAAGCTGTAAGCATAGAACTAGAAATATGACCATCATCTAATGATCCATCTACTATGACACCACCAACTTCAGCATAACCTGTAGCACCAACACCCAACTGAATTGACAACTGTAGTCTGTTATCTATAACATTAATACTATCAATCAGTGCTTGTAGTTTCTCTTCCCCTGTCTGTGCGTTTGCTTGTCCTGAAACGGTCACTAAGACTGAGCTTGCTAACAGTAGTTTTTTCATCTGACTCTTCATTTGATTCTATGTCCTCTCCTACCTTTAACAAGGTGTCCCAAAATTGTTTGTCATCAACATACCCCACCACATAAACGGAAGGATTCTCTCTATACTTTAGTAAAGCATTCTTACCCATAAGAAGTTTACCAGTTTTGAAATCGTTTACAGGGCAGGGCGTATTAGCTAAAACCATCGCCTTAAATACAGCTGGATCAGCACATAAAATACTGATGCCAGAAATCTGCAAACCTAAACCTCCTACTTGCTGAGGTGCTCCTAAAAGCCTAGCATTCTTACGTCTGTTACAGGAGTTATCTTGCTGCATACCACCTGATGACAAGCCTATGACACTTAACTGTATACCTACAGAACTTGGCATTAAGCATGAGTCGTTACCACCGCCACCCATAATCGTAGGTGCTATACTGGACATGACAGGAGCTTTATCCCCTGCACCTGTCGCATTGTAGTTGTTGGTAACAGTTTCGTCTGTGTTGTTACTGTCTACTGTACTGTCTTGGTAATTATTACTGAAGTCACCTGTAACATCATTGGCTAGTACACTGGTCACCAAGAACATCTTTAAGATTAGAGTCTTGGCACATAAGCTGAACAGCTGCTTCATCTTTACCGATAAGAGATAGTGTTTGTGCATTTAAATTTCTTTGACATTTAGGCTCGTTGTTAGGACATACCGAAGGGAACTGTATTGTTGTGGACGTACAGGCAATCAATACCAAAACTAATACGAGGTAATATTTAATCACGTCTGCTGTCTTCCATCATAATCCTGATTGACTTAATGTTCTCATCAATACGAGCTAGGGTTAAAGCTTGTGTTTGTACAATCTTATCGAGGGTTTCGATACGTACTTCATGACGTAGTATCTCACGAGTGTTGTTCTTAACGGAGTTGTCAAGTGATGACACATACCATACAAGGGCTATAGTTTGACAGATGATAGCTACTACTAGAGTAACAGGTACTGTCTTCGATAAGTGCCAATCTGTATCTTTGTCCATCATTTTGTAAACCCTGCTCCGAAGTATAGGCCAACAATAGCTGACACAATGTGAGTATCTAGTGGTGTTATGACAAAGCCAGAGGCAGCTTGCCATCTTACAGTTTCGTTAGCACCAAGCAGCCAGTTAATAATACCACCCTCAACTTCAGTGTAACCTACGATAACGTTTATCTCAGGGTAGAATACAGCAACTAACTTAGGTAGTACAATGATAGCAAACACAGCTGATAGAGCTATAAGCCTACGTGTCCAAGCAAAGTGTTTGTCAGTCTTACCAGCTTCACGAGCTATGTTAACTTGTTCAGCATTGAAGTTAGCTCGTTCCATGAGCATCTTGTTGTTCTCTTGTTTAGCCTTAATGCTTTGACCCCATATGGACATGACCCCACCGAGAACGGTAGAGCCTAGCATTGTAATTAGTTCTAATGGTAATCCAAACATTAGTTTACAGAGCCTCCTTTTTGTATGTCCTCTGTTATTTCTGAGAATGTTTCTTGAGAAAGTTCTTGTACCTTACCCATACGTCTAATACCTTGCACTTGACTAGAAGGGTAGGAAGAAACATTTACCTCATTAGATTGGTTTCCCCCTAACATTAAAATGTGGGGTGCTACTGTTGCGTCCCTACCTAAAAGGCTCTTGAATGTCTCAGAATCCATCAGTCCTGTATCCTGTAATCCTTCAGCCTTTTGAAATTTCTTTAAGGCTGAAATAGTTTCAGAACCAAAATCCCCGTCTGCTCCAAACTTAGGAAGGTTATACCCTTTAGTCATAAGGGCATTTTGAAATTCAGCTATACCCACCTTTCCCCCTAGGTCTACAAGTTCCTCTGTACCTACAAAGAAACCAACGTGGTATTGCTTCCCCGTCTTTTTTACAACAATATCTCCAGATTCTGCGTCTTGAATGTTGACAGAACTTCCAATATTTAGGTACTTTCTTGCCCTAACCCTGTCGTACCTATCTGATGAAGCCACACGAGGTAAACCTAGGTTAGTTAAAACATGATCTACAAAAGTCCCACACCAAGCCCTTGATCCTTGAGATACAGACGTGTCGCCCTTTCCAGATGTAGCAAACTTTTGAGTTTTCCCAAGAGAGTTGTTAAAGAAACCAACAATAGTTGACTGAGTGGTAAGGTCTTTCTCGTCTAGTCCTATAAAACCTTGGTCATAAATGTACTGTACTGGATTTTGGGTTAATACTTCTGGCACTTCTGTTTCTGTCGTAATAATTTCTAAAGCCGCAGCAGTGTTTGGTGCATCTTCTACTTTATCTAATACTTCTGGAGTTATAGTAGAGTTACCATCTGAATCAAGAGGTGTTACTACAATCTCTTCGTCAGGTTCTCTAGGTGTAGCTTCAGCATTAGACTCAAAGTCAATATCTTCTAATGGTACTCCTATAAAATCTTCATTGATAGCTGCAGTTACATCCGCATTCTGATCAGGTGTTAGGTTATTGTTGGTATCTACTGGAGCTGCGTCATCCTCTTGACGAGTAAGTAACATAGATTCCATTGCAGATGGGTCACCACCTAACCTACGCCAATAGTTAGCATATGTCTTGAACTGGTCGTTAGCTCGTGTAATCTCTGAGTAGTTTCTACCTAGAGCCTCAACACCCCAACCTTTACCACGTAACTCTGTTCGTTCACCCGTTGACAAAGCCCTACCACTATCTTTAATCATGCGGTAGATATTACCACCGTAATACTTATCAGCTTTATCTTGGAATAAACCACCAGCCCACTCTGAAGGACTTGTAGTTTTCTCAGCTTTCAGTTTAACCTCACCAATACCTGTCAATTCAAATACTGTACTCTCTACAATACCTTTCATTGTGGTAGCAAAGATATTAGACTGAGACTGTAGTGCATCCTTTAACTGGTTGACAGCAAGGGTATGGCCTTCAGGGTCTAACTTCTTGACAATATTTAGTTTGTCAAATACATCGTTGGCATATAATACATCCATTGTTTCTTTACTTAAGAGTTTGTTTGATGTACTGACGTTAACTGTAGCTTGACCAACACCATTCAAGAATGAATCTCTATGCTCAGGTTGGTTAAGGTTCACAGGTTCTGTTAACTTCACCTTAAAATCAAAAGCATTGTTTATTGCATTTAATCTGTCTTTGTCACTACGGTCTGTGGCTATTTCCAATTCTTCATTGTTGTGTAGTATGACAGCTGCACCAACTTCAGGTTCATCTAAACCGAATACATTTAAGTTAGTGTACACTGTGTCTTTAGTTTCTGTCTTTTCTAAAGTCTTTAAGATTTCAGGCCATTTACCAGCAACATAACTAGACCAATCAACTTTATCTGACAATAAAGCTTGAGCTAATTGAGGGTCTGTTTTACCTAACACTTTAGCTTGCTTTAGAAGGGCTGCAGATATTGGCTCCATTGCTGCCATAGTTTCAGCTGTAAGCATATCTTTGTCATACGTTTCAAGACGACCCAGAAGAGAATCTAATGTGTCAATCTGTGATTTAACAGGGGAGAACTCATCGGCTGTTATGTTGAGTGGTCTTGTAAGTTGGGACTTAGCTATATCAAAGCTAGTTCTTAGTTGAACCATAGACTCAGGGCTGACATCACCACCAGCTATTTCAGCTTGTAGACCTACTAAAGCTATTGCTCTAATGTTCTGTAGTATTTTGTTAGCATGAGGCATATATGACTCTTGGAATTCCATCTTGTCTATGTTAGATGCTGACGTTATATATAATGCCGCAGCTTCAGAAGTCTTCATATCATTTAAGGCTATAGTAGCTACATCTTGACTCGTGAAAGGTTTACCTGATTGACTTAACTTTTGTTCAGCTAGGAACATATATGCAGGGTTTTCTATTAACTGTTTGTTAGCTGCCTCAGCTGCTGCCATAGCAGGGTTAAAGGTTAGAGAACTTATGTCAACACCTGTACGCCTAAATACAGCATCAGCCTCACCGTCACCTAATTGAAAACCTAAAGATTCATATGAGGATACAGCTGAGTTAATACCAGCCTTAAGACGTGTTGGGTCTGTTACACCTTTAAGCTTGTCTAGCTGTGTGACAAAATTAGCAAAACCAGCTTTATTCAAGGAAGCTTCTGTAGGTTTACCTCTAGTTTGTGCTTTGGAATATGCATCCATAGCACCAAACAAACCTTTTGTCAGGTTAGCCATGCCTTGAGCTGCAGCTGCTGAAGCACTGGCACTAGGTGCATTGACACCCTTCTCATAGGCTGTACCTTCGTCACCTAAATCCATAGCAAAACCTGCCATAATTACATATCCTTATTTTTGTTGTTGTTGGAAAACCTGTGCATCAAACTCAAGACCTAATCTTGTAGCATTTTTTATCATGTCAGGGAAGGTTTCACCTCGTGCAAGTCTCTTCTGAATCTGTACTTTTATCTGATTCGAGAAGGGTTGTGCCCAAAGCTCATCGTTTATCTCGTAGAAGAGTTTCTCACCTTTTAGCATATCATCTTTATTGCCCTCTGTCAAGAGCCTTATGGCATAATCAGACTTAGCCCTCATTCTTTTCTCGAAATCACGTACAACTTTAGTCTCTTTGTAGATCATTTCGTTTAAATCATAGAAGTTTTGTACAGGTGCTGGTGTCGCACCGAATAATACTGCAGCCCAAGTTATAGGGTCTAGGTCACCTACTGACAGCTTACGTGTACGGCTACGATAATTACCTGTTTCAATCAGTTCTTTTATCTTGACTGCTTTATCTGCAGTAGAAATGTTACGTACTAACTGTGTCAAATCCTCACGAGCTAGTTCACCTTGCCCTTTGAACATAGCAGAAAAGGCTGATGTAGCTACTTTGTACATGTCTCTTGCAATCTCACCAGATGGTCCAGTAAGTACTGTCATAAACTCATCATCAAAAAGTTTACGGTACGTGTCTACAAGCTGATCTACAGGAGCTACACGAGTAGCATATGCTGTTTCAGTCCCTAATAGCTCAGACAGTAAGGCATCAACAGCACCATACTTAATACGGTTAAACATCTTGACAGTCTCAGGGTCTTGAGGGTCATACCCAAGTTTCTCTGTGACGTAACCTGCAGATTTACCTAAGCCTAAACCTGTTAACCCGAACATCGGCCCCATTGCAGCAAACATGCGTATACGTTCACCAGCTGTAAAGTTACGACCAACTGTAATATTTTCTAATGCTCGTAAAGAAAACGATAACCACTGTGTTGGTACTCTCATTGGTCCTGACTGTGCAAAACTACGTGATGATGTAGTCATACGGAATGACAAATCTTGTTCACGGTTAGTAATCCAGAGTTTACCCTCAGGTGACAGTGGGTCAATTAATGGGCGTTTAGCTCTATGCTCTAGGAAAGCTGTAGTAAGAGCTGACATACGTGTAGCTCGTTCACCTTCCTTAAAGAATATAGTTGACTTGTCTAAGAACTTATTAGCATTATCTACAGCTTTACCTGTAAGAGTACTTGCAGCACCAAACTTCTGTGCTTGCTGAAGTTCTAAGATTTGTGTGTCAATAATGTTACGACCACTCTCATCAATGTACTGGATTAAACCCTTAAGTTCTGTCTCATCCATTAAACCTGCTTTGCTTAAACGTTTAATAGCTAAGTCACGGGCTGGTCCAACTGGTAGTTTAGTAATAATCAACATAGGTGCTGTTAGACCTAGGGCTTTACTGCCTTGTACTGGTGATACAGCTGCTATTGTTAATGCATGTAGTGACTGTAAAAAGAATTGGTCAGGGTTAAGGAAACCAAACTTAGAGTAGAACCCAACCTTCATAAGAGTAGACGATGGGTCAGTCTTAGCTAGATCGACCTTCATACCTGATTTCTCGAAAACATTCTCAGCTACTGAGTTACTAAAGGATTCCCACTTGTCACTTAACCATGTTGGTTGGTTGAGCCTACGTTTAATAACATCTTGTTGTTCACGTAACTGTGCTGCTGTGTCATTAAACTTACCTGTCTTAGTTACCTTAGCCCCTAAGAAACGATTAAGGAAATCACTCTCTGGAATACCTTTAGGGAACTCTACAATGTTAGGGTTGTTGTTAGCTAACTTAGTCCAACCTACAATAGCATTCTGTGATGCTGCACGGTTAGTATACCCGAACACCTCAGAACCGAACTGGTCTGCTATAGCTGATACAGGGCTTGCGTTGACAGCTTCCTTACCACCAAACTCAAACAATGGTGTGTCACCACGTTTAGTGTTTAGGCGAGTACCTACAACTTCACCGTAAGTAGAACCAGATAGAGATATATCCTCACCTTGGTCAACTATACTTACCTTCTCATCACGAGCTTTTGCTACAAACTCTTCTCTAAACTTAAAGTTGTACTTTGTACCTAAAGCAACTAAGTCTTCGTAGTCAACTATGTGTTTATTCCAAGAATTATTCTGTCTGATTACATCACCTAGGTCATCATACTCAGGTTTAGATAAGGCAAGCTTACCTATATCGTCAACACCTTGAGTATCCATAAGTGCTTTAACTTTACGGGTGATGTTGTTTATTTGTAAGACAGCTAACTGTGCTTGCTCTTTACCGAAAGAACCTAACAGTGTCTTAAATCCACCACTAATCTTGTTACCTGACACCAAGGTTTGTTCCTTAGTTGTACCAACAAACCAACGGAACTCAGCATTTGTACGAGGACCACCTACGTTGTAAGGCATAACATCCACACGTTCTAGTGCACGAGTAGACTTGACGTTAGTGACAAACAAATGATCCATATATGTACTAGGAACTTTAAATACGATTTGGTCTGGATTTAGTTCTGCTTTACGAATGCTACGTCCTGTAGCAAAGTCTAATACTAATTCGTCATCTGGTAGTTTTACTCTTACATTGTCAACACGGTAAACAATATCTGCAAAGTCATCTGTAAACTCAGCATATACACCACCCTCAGCTACAACTTTCTTAAGGCGATCACTTGATCTGATCTGCCAAGATGTATCACTGATGTCAATTATAGCATCATAAGCTTCTAAGGTTTGTTTGGATGGGGTACTACCGTACATAGTCTTGTACAATGCTTCAAAGCTTTCCTTAGTAGGAGCTTTACGTAAGTATGACAACTCACCATCTCTTAGTTGTGTCATAAAGTCACTTAGGTTCGTTCTCTCAGAACCCTTAACTTTGTTAATAATCTTCTGGTATGGTTTAACTAGGTCACCTACTAAAGCTTGACCAGCTTCAGCTTGCATAAACTTACCACCAATCTTCTCACCTAGACGAACAGTAGCTGGACCAAACATTTTATTAATTGAGTCACCAATAATACCACCCTTGTCAAACCTATCAGCTGCCTCAGGTAATTTAAGTATGTCTACTCGTTGTTCAGCTTCTATGAAGTAACCGTTACCCTCTTCTCTCTTGACAACCTTAAGACTTGGGTCACCCTCAGCTATAGCTTCAGCATCTCGTTTCAAACGGAAAGGAGCACCTGAGCCATTCTTACCCATACGAACCACAACCTTGTAGTCGTCTGATCCTTCGTCAAAGATTTTACGGCTGTTAACAACCACATCATTTGTACGGTTAGCTATATTAACAGCAATATCATCAGCTGCTTTGGCTATTGTTGATGCTGATACATACTCACCGAAAGAACCTCGACGGTTCATCTCTTCAATCTTTTCCATCAAGACTGTCTTACGGTTGTTCTGACGTAAGGTGACACCTGAGGGACGTGCTGATGGTCCTTGTACTGGGTCTAGTTCTTCAGGTAGGTTACGCCCTGCAGCTATCTCATCGACCTGTATACCCATGTCATCGACTGACTTAGATAGTACATTAGCTGCTGGTACTTCACCTTTAATGACAGCAACAGCATCTACAGGTCTACGTACTTTTGTCAGAGACAATAGCTTGTTTGCTGTAGTTGAGTTCTTACCAGCTTTGAGTGCTGTTGCAAGTGTTGTAGCACCTTTAAGATAACCTAAGGTAGCTATGTCAGCTACACCAAATACAGCATTAGCTCCAGCCATAGGATCATTACCTACGTATAGAGCATCGTTAGCTGACTTGTGTAAGTTCCATATAGAGTCAGTAGAGAAGATACCCTCACTCTTACGTTCCTTTACATACTCCTTAGCCCACTCCTCAAACTCACTAGGTTTAAGGCTTGTGAATGCCTCTCGTATGTCAACACCCTCACGATTAGAACGGAAGGTAACATTCTCGAAAGCACCTATTGTAATCTCACGTAAGATGTTAACGTCTAAGAATGTTAGAGCCTTAGATAAACCTGACTGATCGTTATCCTCTATCTCTCTTTGGATAAGACGATTCCATGTTTCCATGTTGGTGAGGGTACGAGCACCGTAAGGATTAATATCGTTGTCAGATAACATAAGGTTCTGCATGAGCATATACTCAGGTAAACCCATGTCCTCACCTTTGTCTTTACGGTTCTGGATTACTTCTGCAATGTCTTCAGGTTTTAGTCCATCGTTGTAGGCTTGGTCTATTGACAAATTATAGTCGAACTCACCACCTTCTGTCTTTACCACAGACGTATGGTTGGTGTCACCGTTAGCACGAGCCTCACGGATTTCATTCTCGTCACCATCTATTGCAATAGCTAACTCTTGAGCTTTAATAGTTTCAACTTCAGATAGTGGGTTAAACACTTCTGTTTCATTTTCTTCCTCTAGTTGTTGAGATAATGTTTGAGAGTTGAAAATAGAATCTTCAAGAGTCAAGATGTTAGCCATAATTTAGTTACCCTGCTGTTGATGATGTAATATAGTCACTTCCAGTACCAAAAGTTTTTTCACCTGCACTTAAAGAAGGTGGTCTTGAACCAATGTTACTAAAACCAAATTGAGCTACTTGCATACCAATGTTTGATATAGCTCCATATCTTTGGGATGCTGCTGTTTGTTGTGCAGCAAGACCTGACAACCCAGTAAACTGCTGACCTAACCCACTCATCATAGAACCAAAACCTAGGTTAGAACCAAGCTGAGATGACAAAGATGATATGCCGCCTTGGAATCCTGATGATGTTGCTACACCACGGCCTTGTGCAGATTGTTGTCCTCTTGCTCTAGCTATGATACTAGAACGTACAGCACTTCTACGTTGACGAGTGGCTGTTTGTTGTTGTTGCTGGATTTGAACTTGAGTAGCTTGTTGTGAAGCTTGTGCAGCTTGTTTAGCAGCTTTTGCTTGTTTCTGAGCACCTACTACTGCTACACCAGTACCTACAACTGCTGCCCCTATTGCTATGGTCGTTAATGCTGCCATTCTAAATCTCCTTTATGTACACGGACTCAGCCTTTTTATAGCCCATCCTAGTGTATAGATGTTCTAGGTTAGAGATACCTTCAATATCTCCCATACCTATTTGATTTGCGCCTTTGTCAATAGACCATTTTTCAAAAGCTTTTACTAATCTAATGGAGCTTGGTTTACCTCTATATTCTTTTGTAATAAACCATGCAAGTTCAGTAGATTGAACTTTGTGTGACATGTAAACTTCAATAACAAAACCTAGTATTGAACCTACAATTTCACCGTCTACTTCTAATACAAACAAAACCATGTTGTCGTTCAGTAAGGCTGAATTAAGGAATGCTTCTGTTTTATTCTTGTCCCAAGTATGTGTGCTGGGTGCTTCTTTAGAAAACTCTTTGGCTAGTATTAGAACATCAAAGATGTCTTCTTCTGTTGCTTCTCTAATTATAGTTGACATTAAAACCTATTGTTTCTACCTTGTACCAGACCCCAACCTAAAAGAATAAAGTCTTTGCCTTGTTCACTCTCATACTTGATACGTACAGAACGACCATGACCTCTTACTTTAAGTCTAGTTGTAATAACATCCTCAGGGTAATTAAAGGTTGCTAGATTGTCAGGGTCTACAACTACAGGGTGCTTCAGTCTGTATGCCTGTTGACCAGCACCAAAGTTAGAGTTGAAGTCCCATGCTGTTGACACAAGCAATGAGGATGGTCTGATTGATTCATACCCTGCTTGTTCACTACCAGTAAAACCTTCTTCTGTCAACCTAGAGTAAACTGCAATGTAGGGTGTATTCTTCTTAGCTATCAGGTCACCAACAAAGTCATACCCTGTCTCAGCAAAGGATGAGTAGTTAATACTACCCCAATCTAAGAAGTTAGTATCTGAGAATGTACCCATTGTAAGTTTGTTAGTAGCACCATCTCTTATAAGTAGAACAAGGGCTGGGTCACCAGTTGTAAAATCTGACACCTGAGTAGATATAACTTCGTCACCTGCGGATGTAACAACGTTATCACCCAATGAGGTAATGACATCTAAACCAAGTTCAGCTGCGCCAAACCCTGAGTAGAATGATAGGGCTACAACAGCATCTGAGTTAGAGGCTTCATCTGCTATTTTCCAAGGGTAGAAAGCCTGTAGTGTAAGGTCTAAGATAAGTATGTTGTTTAACTTAGCCTCTACAGTTTCCTCATTGTCAGGATATGCCCAATATATTTTCTTGTTTATATTGTCATATACACTTGTGACTTTAGACTTAGCTTCTGTAGAAATCTTATCCCAAAAGGATTGTATTGTTGGTATGGTTATATTCTGTTCTGAACCCTGACCTGATACTTCGTCAATGTTTAGTGTATGAATACCAAAACGTGACCACCAGAAAGGTAAGCCTTCAGCTTGAATAAATGTTTGTGGATTAAGTAAACCTATGTTAGACACACGGTTAACACCGTAAGCTGTGGCTGAGAAGATACCATCAACACCTGTAATCTGCCACACACCGTTCTCCGCAAAGATAAACAATGATGAACGAAAAGGATATAGAAGCTGTATGTTAACAGCATCTGGTATGTTTAGAACACCACCGTCAGTATCTAACAGGTCTGACAAATACTCAGCTGTTGGATCGTTCTGTTGGTGACAATTACCTAAGTCCTCTGTGTCTTCTACAAGACGAGAGAACAGGATTGTACCTGCATGTTTAGCACTTGTTAGACCTGCATAGAACACTCGACCTGAGAATGATGCAACGGATTTAAAACGAGATGATTCTGTTTCAGTAGCTAGACCACTACGTACTTTACTAAAGAAGTCTAGTATGAAGTGACCATTACCAGTTAAGGTTGTACCAGCAAATACCTTATCCCATTCAGCTTCGTCGTAGTTACCGTCTTGATCCTTACCTGCATACCAAGGGTGTGTCAGAGGCTTAGTGAAATCAGATGGACCACCACTCTGTCCCCACCCTGTATTCTTAGCATCGTATGTACGAGCTGCAGATGGTGAGTTGTCTTCTGTGCTATAAGTATCTGTGTCACCCTGCCAATCGAAGTCCCTGACCTTAAACGATATGGATGATACTGATATACTAGAACCATTGTATGACACAACAATAGTATTGATACCAGCTGAGGATACTACAAGGTTACCGTTAATACTAGCAAACTGACAGTTAGAGTTGTTAGCACCTGATGAACCTGAGAACTCATAAGAAGATAAGTTAACAGTACCACCCTGTATCTGTGCTGAGTACGGTAGTTCAGCTTTATTATAAAAATATAAAGTGTTGCCTTTTTGCACCACTAAGAACTCAAGAGCTGCGTTACCACCAACGTTTACCCAGTTACCTGTGTTAACTCTTTCGGAGTCACTGATGGTAAAGGATGACAGAACATTGTTACTCTCTAGAGCTACACCTTGTCGCCTACGCCGTGAACCATCACGTCGAAGATCACAGTTCAACTCATTAACAGAAGCACCTTCTGGAAACGTTAACTCAGCAGCCTCAGTGATAAGACCTTTGACAAAGTTGTTAACTGTCTTTTGTGTTAAGCTTTGGGCCATTCTCTACCGCCTTGCGTTGTTGTCTCTCTTTGCTGAAGTTCTCTCTCCGAACTGCCTGAGTCTCTCTTTTATTACTCAAGTACTTCGTGACAGCTTTCTTAGCTTCAGCTATGGATGAGTATCTACCGTTTAACTGGTGAGGTACTGTACCTACTTCTACTTTGACAATGAAGAATATAAATCCACCTAGTTCTTTTTCGATAATAAGGTTGGTTGCCATCTTATCTGACTTACAGACACACCTTTGGTTAGATGTATCTTCAATGAACTCTAACATTAAGTTCTCCCGTAAACTGGTCTTTTGTTTGCCTTCTTAGTATTGTGCATGTCATTCTGCACATAGGCTTTCAAACGTCTAGCTGACTGCTCAACCTTAGGGTCTGAACCACTCTTGAATAAAGAGAAGCAGGTAGACTTAGCCTCAGCTAAAAGGTAAGGTAGCATGTTGTCATCTAGGTCAGGCTCAAAGGAGTCAGTAATAGAGAACGTAGGATAAACAGAACCATATGCTCTTGTCTTGTCAGCTGCTAGTACAGAATCAATTGTACTGTCATATGAGTTCATTACAATGTGTTCATCATCGAAGGATGTGTAGTATGTTGGTTGTATGTCATTAAGAACGAACAGGTCTGTGTTACCCTGTTTGTCAGCAATCTTAAGTGAGTTAGGTGAGTGTTCGTCCATCTTAAGGATAAACTCTAATGGCTCAATATAGTAGATTGCCTTGTAGCTAGAACCTGCAGCTGATGTATTGTAGTGTATACTCTCGATCTGCTTAACGTTAGCTGGGTATTTAAAATGGGTGGGTCTTGTACTGTCTGACAAAGAGGTAAGCTTTAGGAGTTGCCTATGCTCAGGTATGTCACGAGCTGATACAATGTTATAGTATGCGTCTTCAATTACCGAAGCTACTTGTTGAGCTTCTATTGTGTCACTTATTGCGTTAACATCCTCTGAGTCCATATCACTCAGAATGCTTTGAACCATTTCTAGGAGTGTACGTTTCATTATGATCTATCCAATACAATTGTAAATCTTAGTTTAGCTTGGTTAGTGGATGCACCGTTACTAGATACTGTAATAAAACTATCTGCTGTAACTGTGTTATTTGTTGAAGGAGATAAGGTGTCAACATCACCAGCAGCTGAACCTGATGCTGTAATTGTAAGTGTACCCATAGAAGCAGCTGAAGAGTTCTTTACATCTACTGTGGCATCAGCTGAACTGATTGCACCTTCAAGAACTGTTATTACTTTAGATATTGTACCTGCGTAGGGTACTGGGATATGTACAGTCTCAACCGATGAGATATCCTCTAGGTATCCGTTAAGAGTTTCACCTACTAAGGTTTCTTTAGCTGTCCAAGCACCTGACCCTGAACCATTAGCTACATATACCCTACCAGCAGCTGCCGTTGCAGTACCTTTAGGTTCGTGAATGTAGGGGTCTGTAAGTGAACTGTGGTTTACGTTAGCCATTGTTATCTCTCCGTAGGGGTATATACTACTGGCCCTGCCAAGGTAAATATATTATACCGTAGTTTTAAACTTCTGTCAATAGAAAAGTAAGGTAGGGCTAACTAAAGCCCCACCCCTTATAGATAATTATACGTCAGGGTTAGTTACTACTGTAACGATACCTTCTGGACGGTACTTCTTAACACCGTAACGAGCTGTTGTAACATACTCATGACGTTGGAAGTCTTTGTTGTACTCATAGTCAACTTCTGGCATTTGTCTCCAAGCACCCACGAATGGGTTAGATGTTGGATCAGCTGAGAAGAATAGGTTAGCAACACCATTGTTAGATGAGAAGTCATTAGCTGTTGAGCCATCTTTCTCTACTAATGCTGCGTCAGCTACTGTTGACTTCAAGTAGTTAGATGTGTATACATCAAACCCATATACGTTAGCTACGAAACGCATACCTGTTGCAACACCTGCACTTACAATACCTTCAAACTTAGGGTTGTTTGATACGTTAGTAATGTTAGTTAATGTGTTTAACATGTATTCAGCTGATGGATCAACAATAGCAACCATACCACGATCTGCAACGTTTGACTTTTTCAAGGCATAACGAGCAAATGCGAAGTCAGCTAATTCTAAACGTCCAGCATTACCACCTGAGATACGGTGTGCAACACCATCAAGAGTTTCTGCTGAGTTAGCTGACACACCTACTTCTGGTGCTGAGAATGTTGTTGACTCGAAGTGTTCCATGATAGCACGTTCTTGCTCAGGAACAAATCTAGCTTCCAATTGTGCACTATAGAATGAATCTTGTGCAGCTTTCTTTGTCAAGTATGACGCAGACTGTAGGTATTGGTCTACAGTGAAAGCAAATTCAGCTGTGTCCATCGGTGTATATGCAACTTGTGTATCTTCTGTGTAGTTAGCAGTTACAGTTTTACCGATTGTTGGGATTGTAAATGAATCACCATCTGGGAATCCATCTAGCATACGCACGTATTTTTGTGCTTGCATTTCATCCCGAAGGATGTCTTTTAGTTCAGAAGAATAAACCTCTGCCCTGATTAAACGCTGTGTATCAGCATTTGAGGAAATCATACCAGCCATTGTGCTAGTCCTTTCTTAGAGTTTAGTTACCGAAATTATCCCCTAAACGCATTCTATCTTGTAATAGTTGTTGCTGCATTTTAGGTTCATAGTACTGGTTAGGGTTCTCTCGACGTAGCTTCTGGTAGTATTGCCAATTTCTATCCGTCGAGACTTGCATGTTGACACCCTCAGTGCGTACTGAGCCATTAACCATAGGGTTAAATGTTGGCTTAGGTTCACCGATCAGAGTGAAGAAGGCGTTAGGAGATTCAGAAGCAATTTCACTTAAACGATCCATTGACATTCCTAACTCTGCAGCTTTCTTCTTAACAACCTCTTCAGCATTAGTGCCAAAGCTTTTGTCAAGTTCCTCATCAACACGTTGTAGATTTGTCTTAGTGACAGCATCTGCTTCACGTTGAGTAAGTGTCTGTTCAACAAGGCTCTTCAGGTCTTCCTCACTGATGTTACGAGTGGTGTTCTCTCCGTCAGTGTTACTGTTGTTATTGTTGGGCACTCCATTATTCACTGCAGTAGATTCAGTGGCCTTTTTCTGGAGCTGTTCAAGAACTTCTTCCTGATACTCTTTCTTCTTCAAGTCTTCACGCATTTGTGTCAACTGACCTTCTAGAGTTTGGATATAGCCATCGGCTTCAATTTTACCTTTAGCTAGAACCTCAGGGTCTTTCCAGTTCTCTCCCTTTGCCTCTACGAGCTTTGACAAAAAAGAACCCTGTGGTGAGGTTTCTTCTTGTGTTTGCTCTGGCTGAGTGGTCTGTGTGGTTTCAGTTCCCTCAGTAAATACCATAATATTATTCCTTGTTTAAGTTAATAAGATCAAGCACAGTGGTTAGTGCTCGGTTGTATCCTATCCTGTCAGCTTGCTTATAAGCCCACGAGGGGCTGTCATAGTCTGCTGTAGGTAGGGTATCCTTTCGCATAGGCTCAAGAATCTCTTGTAGGCGTTCTAGGCTCTCACGGTTAGACATGATGCTCTGACGAACTGCCAATTTCTCTTCTTTAGTTTTACATTTGTTAAACCAAGCTGACTTCATTTATAAGCCCTTCTCGATTGCAATCTCTTGTTCTTCTTCGAATTGAACCTGAGCTTCTGTAGCAATCTTCTGTGTTTCCATTTGTTCTATGACAGTTATATTCTCAGAGAACAGTGCTGGTTCACCTAGCTCATCAGCTAAGATACGAGCAAACTCTTTACCTGACATATGTGCAGCAATGGTTGGGTCTTGTAGTTTAAGTTGGTACAGCTGTGTGATTGACTGTACACGTTGAGCACGTTCAGCAAAGTGACGAGCACCCATAGGGATGATCTTACCGTTAGCTGCTATGTCCTCTTTTGTTATCTGCTCAAAGAAGAATATGCCAGTGTCTTCGTTAAGTACTCTGATCGTATCAGCATAGTCCATGTTACGTCTGGCAGCTTCTAGCATTGTATTTAAGATTGGCTCTAAGAACACACGTTCAAAGTGAGCTGTCTTGTGCTGGAAGATACGACCTGCAGCTGTCATTAAGGACTGTACCTCAAAGGCTGTCTTCTCACCTGCACTACGGATACCCATAGCTTCACGAGGTGCACCAGCTAACATCTCCATCTTGTTCTCTAAACCTTGAATCTGGAAGTCAGCATTAAGTGCAGTTGAGTCAGGCACTAGGTAACCAACATCACCCTCATCACCTAAGTAGATACGAGCTGCTGGTTCAAAGTCGAAGTCCTCAACGTCACCCCGTATCTTAAGGATAGGGTATGCGATCTGGTCAAAGACATCAGCCTTTAAGTTCTCTAAGTGGTCAATACGGTACTGCATACCTACCAAGTTATCAAGAGGACCCATTGCATATAGGTTGTCAGGTCGTTCTCTCCAACCAGCATGGAAGACAGGTGACTTACCTAACCAGCTAGGGTTCTGTTCATTGGTGAGAATGTATGCACGGTCAACAACTGTAATGATACGGTTCTTGTGGAATGTATCAGTATCTTGGTCGTATATGTCACCGTAAAATGTTAGGACTTCAACATACTCAGACTCATAGTATTCCTGTAGGGATGAGAACCCATCTGCAATAAATGCTTGTGACTTAGCTACGTCAACATCGTTACCACTCGCAGCTGAACGGTTGACCAACATCTTATCGAAGATTTCTTCCATGTACTTGTTGTCAACTGTTTCAGCAATCTTACGTTTGATCTCACCTGTTGTCATAATAGATCGGACAATCTTAGGAGAGTTATCGAAGTCAGGTGCTAATGGATTAAAACAAATATCGAAAGGTGATATACGTACTAGCTTAGGGCCTATGTAGTTGACAACCCTTTCACCATCCTCATACGTTGTATAGTCTTTGACAAAATCAATAGTAGCAAAGCAATTACCATACTGGATGTAATCGTTGAGTATCTTGCTTGTTGTATTCTCGAAGTTGGACTGACGAACCTTGTTATCCATATAGGCTTGGATGACATCTCGTTTAGCTTTAGTGTTAGACTCTTGGTCTTCAGCTTCGAATCTGAACCAACGTTTCTGTGGAAACAAAGCTGAGAAGTAGTTAGCATGTAAGTTGTCAGCTATCTGTGTCAGCTTAGGTGTTGTCGTACTGTTAGTCCAAGGTAACTTAGAGTTAGATGTTGTACGAGTATCTGTAGCATAGATATAGTTACGTAACTCTTTCCATTCCTCTAGCTTAGGTTTTCTAGAATTATTCCATGATGTCCAACGGTCTGCAATATCAACTGCTACACTGTGAGGATTAATAATATTTTCGATGTCAACTGTTGTGCCAGCCATTAGAAGGAAACTCCACCAAATCTTGAATTAAATTGTACAACGTTATCTCGTGTACGTCTTACACTACGTGAGGGCTTTATAGCCATGTCTACCACAGAGGCCAATGCGTCGATTACGTCATCGTGTGGTGGGTTGCGAGAGGATAACTCTTCCTCTAGTATTTGAGTATTACCACCTCTGTAGTGCCACATACTAAGGTTGTCGTACCTAGGCTCTAAAGCTGAAGCTATACGTTCTTGTTTATTACCTTGGTTCTTGTTAGGTCTGTACTCTTCTATACTTATAGATAGACCGTGTTGTTTAACTAATTCTTTTAGCTGCTTAACGATTGCAACCTGAGCTACTGTTGTCTCAGCTCTCATCTTACGGAATGACCACTTGGTTGACAAATCAAATATGTGTTGGAAGTAATCAGATATACGGTCAGTCTTAAACCTGTCAATATCTAACACATACACATTATTCTCAGCATCTATTCCTATGACAACGATAGCTGTGTAGTCAGCTTTCTTAGATAAACTAAATGCGAAGTCAACTGCTGCATATACATTAAGTTTATTGTCTCTGTAGAACCAGTACCCATTGTCTTGTCTTAGGTGTTTACGGTCATAATACTGAAACTTATCACGACCTACAGGTACATTATCAGGATCACTTGGGTCATTGTAGTACTGTGCTCTAAACTGTCCTTTGTCTAAGTACTGTCCTCTTTTCTTAGCTAGGACTCGTATGTCGAACCCGAACCACTTACCGTCTTTCCTTTGAGTACGAGGCCATAGCATCTGCCCTGTACCATCACCACTATCTTCAACTGGCCTCTCAAAGATTTCATAGATGTTGTCATCACCTGTCTTATTACCGTCATCATCATACAAGTCTTCTGTCATCTGTAGAAGATCGTTATATAAGTCAGCTGGGTGGTAACGAGTACCTACTACCCACTCCTTTGCGTCAGCACCCTCAATGGATGACAAAAGAGAGTATTGGCTCTTAACTTTATTTCTGCCTTCACCTGTGTACGCATTCTCGTATACGACTATATCATCGAGTACAGCAATGTCGCAGTGCATCCCTGTAAGAGAAGTAGTAAGGCCGCCAGTAAAAACAGATGGGTCACGAACATTTTCTTTCTTACGATCAGGATGGTCTAGCATAATCTCTGAGTTTGTCCATCGGGTACGTTTGCCTTCGTCAGCATTGACATGATCAGGCCAGTACCTTGTGTATATCTCAGAAGTTAAGATACCCTTTATGAATCCTAATTGTTTCTCAGCTAGGTTAGCTGTTGCTGATATATACAGGATTCTAAGAGTTGGTTCTTTTGTTAATTCCCATGCTACACGATAAGCTATAAGTCTTGACTTACCGTGATCACGAGGAAACAGCAATAACTGATGTGACTTATGATCTGGTCTTGTCCACCAATCACAAACATCTTCGTGACATTGCCCTAGTACTTGTTCAGGTGCTATCAGTTTGATGAATGTTGCTAAGTCAGTCTCAGCTGCTTGTCTTATTTGGTCTATTGTTGCCATTATACCCCAAGTTGATTACGGTTGTCAACCTCAAAGTTTCTTTACTCAGCATCCGCAATAGTTAAAGTACCAGCTTC
>Ga0208801_1000090_pt1 | contig 27523 bp, 20 predicted proteins | sample Colrivmet1370B02_FD_187626 | JGI IMG/M metagenome (GOLD analysis project Ga0208801, IMG submission 187626) | Estuarine microbial communities from the Columbia River estuary - metaG 1370B-02 (SPAdes) (version 2) | ecosystem: Environmental > Aquatic > Marine > Intertidal zone > Estuary | place...
TTATTCCGGCAGCTCAGCCTCGTGAATCGCCTCTTATTTGTAGAAAGTTGATCTAGCTTTTTAATATTGCATTTCATTGGTTTCATTCGATGTAAATTCAATTAATTGACTTGTGTGAGTGAGTTAGTAAGATAAGAAAGATAAGAAAGATAAGAAAGATAAGAAAGATAAGAAAGATAAGAAAGATAATTAGGATTGAAAATAATAATATTAGGTATTGCTACAGCCATCATGGCAATAACTTCAATCTATTCGATGGCAGACAACGCAGCCTAGAGTCGAGAAAGGGTCTTTCACATAGATACCAATCGAAATAGCGACGCTAGGATTGGAAATGGTGGAGAGCGAATGGTTCGCTCTATGTGAATAGAAACTCGTTACGGTTAGCTTAGCCCTCTACTATCCATAGGCTCATATGCTTTAGCCGGTAGAGTATGGAATGCCTCTCTCAATTGAGTTTGGGAAGTGTCTAAAGGATTAGTTGCGATTCAGAGTGACAGTATTGGACATTTTTTTCTAACACCATTGTACGGAGCAGGCATTATGCTTGAGAACCCCATGAAATCTATAAAGACTAAAATTATCCTATTAGTCTTAATTTTGACAACTTTAGTTGTTGGATCAGTGCTAAATCTATCCTCCCAATCCAACAAAGTGATTACCGAAACTATTGAGCAAGACATGGTAAACAGCTCTTTTGCTTATGCTGACCACGTTAAGCGTTTCCTGTCTGCGTATGCCCGTGTAGTTGCTGTTGTGACCCAAGCAGAAGAATTAGAGTCTCGTGATGCTGACAAGATCAGGCGTTATTTCATAGAGGTCATGGAGGGTATGGGCCTTATCGAATCTGTTTCATTGTATGATATCAACGGTAATCTGTGGGTAACGACTTCACCGGCAGACAAGGCGTATGCCACAATTTCAGCAGTCAGTTCAAATTTTGTAGGGTTATTTGAGCGTGCCAAATCATCAGTTCAGGGTAGCGTGCATTTTAGTGAGGCTGATGTTTTTAATGAACACATTTCTACAGCTGTTATGTCGCCTATAACGGATGACACCAATCAAATTGTTCAGGGTGTATTGAGCGTAAATTTAAATTTAGACTCCCTGTTAGCACAAAATTCTCAATATAAAACGAATCGACTGACTGCTTTAGTCAACTCACGGGGTATTGTCGTTGCCAGTTCGGACCAGTCCCTGATTGAACCCCTGACTCATTACCCAGATTATTTGGCGAATCCACTTTTACAGGATGTGTTTGGAGGTAATGACGACATCATATCACCTGGTACGTTTTTTTCATTCGATAACCAAGATGGTATTGAACAGCGAGCCATTTACCACTTGGTCGAATCTGATTTTGATGGTGCTAACTGGGTTTTGATAACTACACAGCCAGAAACCGCATTGTTTGCGATTATAAATCGCTTAGTACTGAAGACTTATTTTTTGCTTGGATTATTCATAGTCATTGCTGTAATCACATCAAACTTTTTGTTAAAAATAATGCTATCTCCGATACAGACTATTACAACTGCAATGCAGAATATTAGTGATTCTAAAAGTGGTGATGGATTGAAAGCCGAGATTGATTATCGAAATTTTCCGTCAGAATTAATGCCGCTTTTCAACACCTTTAAGAGTTTAATGAATAGTCTTTTACGGAATAAAGAGGAGAGGGACCAGCGAGAATTTTTACTGAAAAAAATAGTCGAATCAACTGCCGAAGGTATTGTTGTTGCTGATAGTTCCAATGACATATTGTATCTCAGCGAGCATTTGGTGCCTGTTTTTGATGTACCCCATGGCAATTACATAGGCGAACCCCTAACAGATGTCATCAAAAATGTAGCGGTATTGAGGGCTGTGCAGATGGCTGGTAGCGGCAGTCACTCTACCCAGGAATTCAGCATTGCTAACCGCGATTCAAGAGCACTGGAAACTTGGATTATTACTATGTTGGAATTGCATTATTCAAATAGCGATGATTCAACAGCACCTGGTAGTATCTATGTATTCGAAAATATCACTGGTAGGGCTGCCGCGAATGCGCTAAAAAACAAAATTTTAATGACAACAGCCCATGAATTTAGAACACCACTAACTGTTATTCGCGGCTATGTGAGCCTGTTGATGCACTCGCAATTGGACGAAAAATCCCAGAAAGGGTTGTTACGGGAAATCGAAGTTGGAGCCCTTTCATTGTCTAATATTGTGGATGACCTGTCTGTCCTACATGACCGAAATGGTGGATTCTCGCCCATAATAGAGGTTGTTGACTGTAATCTTGGTGCTGAAATGAAGAAAGTGTTCAATGAGGTGCAGGATATGTATCCATTTCGTAAATTTGATCTTCAAGCTGAAGACCGTGAATTGAGAATTCGAGTGGATAAATCCATGTGTACGGCCACGATCAAACATCTTCTGTACAATGCGATTAAGTTTTCAGATAACCAATCGGTCGTTGCTGCGGATATGAGAGTCGCTGGTGATGCCTTTTTGATTTCTGTGACGGATCAGGGTATTGGGATTGCGGAGGATGAAATTCCCCGCATATTTGATCAATTTTATCGCTCGGATACTTCAGACACTGCAAGGGAAGGGATGGGTTTGGGTTTGGCGGTAGCGAAGGTAATGGCCGATGTGCACAAAGGCAGTATCAAGGTCAACAGTAAATTGGGAATAGGAACCACTGTAACCCTAAGTCTGCCGGTTGAGTGACGGTATAATCACCTTTAGATTCTTGTAGTATTTACATATAAAAAAGGCGCCTATTGGCGCCTTTTTTGTTAATGATCGCTATTCAGGCAATTCAACATTGTGGTAAATGTTTTGTACATCATCAAGGCTATTCAACAACGACAAGAAACGTTCAAACTGTTCCATTTCTGACTCGGGAATGGGCGCTAAATTCTGTGGAATAAATTGAATCTCATCAACATCGAAAACGATATCAGGCATGGCCTCTTTAAGTGCTTGGGTCATCTTAAAGAACTCTGTGTGTGGTGCAAAAACAGTAATGTTTCCGCCTTCACATTCAATATCAGTGACGTCAACATCGGCCATTAACAAGGCTTCTAAAACGGGTTCTTCATCGTCGCCTTTAAACATGACAATAGCGCTGTGGTCAAACATGTGGCTGACCGTACCCTGGGTACCAATTTTGGTCTTGGTCTTGGTAAAGCACTGGCGCACATCGCCAAAGGTTCGGTTGGGGTTATCGGTTAAGCAGTCTATCAATACCATGCATCCGCCAGGACCAAAGCCTTCATAGCGCGCAGTAGAAAAATCTTCACCGCCGCCTGCCTTTGCTTTATCTAATGCCTTATCAATAACATGTGCAGGAACCTGGCTGCGCTTTGCGCGGTCGATCAAACCCCTAAGTGCAAGGTTGCCGTCTGGATCAGCTCCACCGGCTTTTGCACACACATAAATTTCACGACTGAAACGACTATAAATCTTGGCCTTCATATCTGAAGTCTTGGCCATCGACTCTTTTTTATTTTGGTATGCTCTGCCCATAACTGACTTCCGAATAAACTGATTAAGAATCGGCGAGTTTACAGAGTTCTTTGCGGCAAGTTAATAGGGTGCTGAAAGTTTAGGCGCGCCTATAGCGCAGAAGTCAAAGAAAAGTAAGCTGTAAGGGGAGACAAGCTGCCTGTCTCCTCCAGTAATATCGGTGTTATGACGCTGCTTTTTTGCGGCCAATACCATCCAATGCACCCATGGCAAAGGCAGATAGAACAAAGGTCAAGTGGATAAGCACATACCACATGAGTTTGTCGTTATTGATGTTTTCGGCATTCATAAACACCTTGAGCAAATGAATCGACGAGATCGCCACAATACTGGCTGCAATTTTCGCTTTCAAAGACGACGTGTCCATTTTGCCTAGCCACGACAGCTTTTCTTCACCTTCTGGAATATCCAGCTGTGATACAAAGTTTTCATAACCACTCATCATGACCATCACAAGCAAACCGCCCACCATGGCAATATCGATCAGACTTAACACGATCAGTACCATATCTGCTTCTGCAAAGTGGGTGATGCCTATTAGCAGGTGAAAGACCTCTTGGAAAAACTTAATTCCCAGCGCAAAAACCGCTAGGCTTAAACCCAAATAGATAGGGGCCAATAACCAGCGCGCTTTGTAGATCAAGGTTTCAAATATTCTTTCCATACGGCCCTCAATTTGATAGTCAGTGAATCGTCAGCCGGCAACAGTACCGATTTGTATGGGATGCATCAATACTTATTGGGGCGATAGTGTTTGGATAGGCTTTTCCTTTTAGTTGGCCACATTAGGCTGATTTGACGCAATATTGTCGACAATAAATGCTATTTTATTTGAATAAATGAAATATAGTGGCTATATTGTCGACATTAAGCCAAGAGAAGACCTATGAATACCTTGAGTTACGCCACGGAACATGCCGTCACCGCTGCAGACAAAACCTTTTTTCAGCTAAGGCGCGACATTGTTGAGGGCGTTATTCGGTCAGGCTCAAAACTCAGTGAAACCGATTTAGCCCAAAAGTACGCCGTGAGCCGTGCCGTCATACGCGAAGCCATCAGTCGATTAGAAACCTGTCATTTGGTTGAGCGCAAAGCCAATGTCGGAGCCCGTGTGGTTGCCTTATCGCCTGAAGGTCTTGTCGAGTTATATCAGGTGCGGGAATCCCTAGAGGGCATGGCAGCACGATTGGCTGCAACACACATGACCGATGCTGAGATCGCTGATTTAGGTGCCTTATTGGACAGCCATTTTCAAAAAGTAAAGTCGGGCGACACCTACTATCAAGAAGCAGGCGACGTCGATTTCCACTACCGCATTGTTTTGGGCAGCAAAAATGGCCACCTGATTTCCATGTTGATGGACGGCATTTACCATTTGGTGCGCATGTATCGCGTACAGCTGGGTATGGCTGGGCCACGAGTGACCACCGCATTTGACGAGCACAAACATATTGTACAAGCCATTTCTAATCGGGATGCCGAACTGGCAGAGATGTTGATGCGTCGCCACATTTTATATTCAAAGAATAACATTCAGAAAAAACTAACCCCTACACAATTAAAACCGTAAAGACCTATTGGGAGACAGCCGCTATGAGCGCAGGTAAAAAATTCAGACAGGCATTGGCCAACAACAAGCCTTTGCAGATTGTCGGCACCATCAATGCATACTCAGCCATGATGGCAAAACAAATTGGCCATCAGGCCATCTATCTGTCAGGCGGCGGCGTTGCCAATGCATCCTATGGTTTGCCAGATTTAGGCATGACATCGCTTAACGACGTGATTGTCGATGTGCAACGTATTACCGCAGCCTGTGATTTACCCTTGTTGGTCGATATCGATACCGGTTGGGGTGGTGCATTTAACATCGCTAAAACCGTTCGTGATATGGAAAAAGCCGGTGCTGCGGCTGTGCACATGGAAGATCAGGTAGCCCAAAAACGTTGTGGTCACCGCCCAAACAAAGAAATTGTATCCACTGAAGAAATGGTCGATCGCATCAAAGCTGCGGTCGATGCACGCGTTGATCCGGATTTTTTCATCATGGCGCGAACGGATGCATTCGCACAAGAAGGTCTAGACGCGGCGATTGAACGTGCACAGGCTTATGTTGCTGCCGGTGCAGATGGCATCTTCGCTGAAGCGGTAAAAACTGAAGCACACTACCGCGCATTTGCAGCCGCCATTGACGTGCCACTGTTGGCTAACATCACAGAGTTCGGCGAAACCGAATTGTGGAACAAAGCCCAGTTAGGTGAGTGGGGTGCCGCCATGGTGCTGTATCCGTTAAGTGCATTCCGAGCGATGAACAAAGCCGCTGAAAATGTCTATACCGCGATTTTAGAACAGGGTGACCAGAAGTCTGTTGTCGACACCATGCAGACCCGTATGGAACTCTACGATTATCTTGGGTACCACACCTATGAGCAGAAATTAGACGCATTGTTTGCTGAAGGCAAAAACAAATAAATTCGAATCCAATATTCAGATTGACCGATTAAAGAGGGCATCAAAATGGTAGATAAGAAATTATCTGGAGCAGGCCTACGCGGCCAAAGCGCAGGCGAAACAGCCTTGTGTACAGTAGGTAAGTCGGGCAGTGGTTTGACTTATTGTGGTTACGACGTAGCGGATCTTGCTGACAATGCGACCTTTGAAGAAGTCGCCTATTTGTTGTTTAACGGTGAATTACCGACCGTCGCGCAACTAGCAGACTATAATAAAATGCTCACAGCACAGCGCGATTTGCCACAGGCACTGAAAGAAGTGTTGCAGCGCATTCCAGCTGACGCCCATCCGATGGATGTGATGCGTACCGGTTGTTCATTTTTGGGTAACCTTGAGCCTGAAATGGATTTTTCAGAGCAAATGGCAGCTTCTAACCGCTTGTTGGCTGCGTTTCCGGCGATCATGGTCTATTGGTACCGCTTTACGCACGAAGGCGTTGAAATCGACTGCAATACTGACGAAGACAGCATTGGCGGGCACTTCCTGAAGTTGTTGACCGGCGACTCACCGTCTGAACAACACCGCAAAGTAATGGACGTGTCGTTGATCCTATACGCAGAGCATGAGTTCAATGCGTCGACCTTTACTGCGCGCGTTTGTGCTTCAACACTGTCTGATATGTATTCTTGCATAACCGGTGCTATCGGCACGTTGCGAGGCCCATTGCACGGTGGTGCAAACGAAGCAGCCATGGACATGATCCAGAAGTTCACCTCACCTGAAGATGCCAAGATACAGATGGCAGGTATGTTGGAGCGTAAGGAAAAGATCATGGGCTTTGGCCACGCGATCTACCGCACCTCAGATCCACGTAACGTGATCATCAAGGCCTGGTCTGAAAAACTGGCAAACGAACATGGCGATACATCTTTATATGACATCTCGGTGGCTTGTGAAGAGTTTATGTGGGACACCAAAAAGTTGTTCTGCAATGCCGACTTTTTCCATGCATCGGCCTATCATTTCATGGGTATTCCAACCAAATTGTTCACACCTATCTTTGTGTGTTCACGCTTAACAGGTTGGGCTGCGCACGTGATGGAGCAACGCTCAAATAACCGTATTATTCGTCCAAGTGCCGACTATATTGGATCTGAGCCGCGCAAAGTAACACCCATTGCACAGCGATAAGTAAGGCACTGCCTTACTTGGGGGTAGCGAATTGCCAGTGCAGTCGCTACCTGCTTTAAAGACATTACCCTGTGGATATCCTGATGAATACGAATTACCGCAAACCTTTAGCTGGATCGACGTTAGATTTTTTCGATACCCGTGAAGCTGTAGAAGCGATCAAGCCCGGCGCTTATGACACCTTGCCCTATACCTCTAAGGTGTTGGCAGAAAACCTTGTGCGACGGTGCCCGCCAGAAAACCTGACGGCGTCGTTGCAACAGATCATAGAGCGCAAACGCGACCTCGATTTTCCGTGGTTTCCTGCGCGTGTGGTCTGTCATGACATTCTCGGTCAAACGGCACTGGTCGATTTGGCGGGATTGCGCGATGCCATAGCAGAGCAGGGTGGTGATCCGTCTAAGGTCAATCCCGTGGTTCCGACGCAGCTTATTGTTGACCATTCGTTGGCGGTAGAGCACGCCGGATTCGACAAAGATGCATTTGAGAAAAACCGTGCGATTGAAGACCGTCGTAATGAAGACCGTTTTCACTTTATCAATTGGACCAAAAAAGCCTTTGAGAATGTGGATGTTATTCAGCCGGGTAACGGCATCATGCACCAAATTAACCTAGAAAAGATGTCACCAGTGATACAGGCGCGAGACGGTGTGGCCTTTCCAGATACGCTGGTAGGTACCGACAGCCATACGCCACACGTTGATGCCTTGGGTGTTATCGCCATTGGTGTTGGCGGCTTAGAAGCCGAAAGCGTGATGCTAGGCCGTGCGTCCTATATGCGCCTGCCTGATATCATTGGTGTTGAGCTAACCGGAAAACGTCAGCCGGGTATTACTGCCACCGACATTGTTTTGGCCATTACCGAATTTTTGCGTGGCCAGAAAGTGGTCTCCTCGTATTTAGAGTTCTTTGGTACAGGCGCTGCAGCCTTAACCCTAGGTGACCGTGCCACCATTTCAAACATGACACCCGAATTTGGGGCCTCTGCCGGTATGTTCTATATCGACGAGATGACCATCGATTACTTGAAACTAACCGGTCGTGAAGCCGAGCAAGTGGCATTGGTTGAAAACTACGCCAAGACCACCGGATTGTGGGCTGCTGACATGGTGAAGGCGCAGTATGAACGCGTACTGACCTTTGATTTGTCGTCTGTGGTACGCAACATTGCAGGGCCGTCTAATCCACACCGTCGCGTTGCGACCAGTGATTTGGCAGCACAGGGTATTTCTGGTGTCGTTGAAAACGAACCAGGACTGATGCCCGATGGCGCAGTGATTATTGCCGCCATTACCAGCTGCACCAACACCAGTAACCCTCGAAACGTGGTAGCGGCCGGCCTTATCGCCCGCAACGCCAATGCCTTGGGACTTACCCGCAAACCTTGGGTAAAAACCTCTTTTGCACCGGGTTCAAAAGTGGCGCAACTGTACCTAGAAGACGCCAAGTTATTGCCAGAATTAGAGCAATTGGGTTTTGGCATTGTCGGCTTTGCCTGTACTACCTGTAACGGTATGAGCGGCGCATTGGACCCTGTGATCCAAAAAGAAGTGGTCGACCGTGATCTCTATGCGACGGCTGTATTGTCGGGCAACCGCAACTTCGACGGCCGTATTCACCCCTATGCCAAGCAAGCATTTTTGGCCTCGCCACCCTTGGTAGTGGCCTATGCCATTGCAGGCACGATCCGCTTTGACATTGAAAAGGACGTGTTGGGGCTTGACCAACAGGGCAACCCGATCACGCTAAAAGACATTTGGCCAAGCGATGAAGAAATCGACGCCATTGTGGCAGCCAGCGTGAAACCTGAACAATTCCGTGAAATCTATATCCCGATGTTTGATTTGGGTAAAGAACGCGGCGAAGCAGTAAGCCCGTTGTACGACTGGCGTGAAATGAGCACCTACATTCGCCGTCCGCCTTATTGGGAAGGCGCCTTGGCGGGCGAACGCACCATGACGGGCATGCGCGCTTTGGCCGTACTGGGTGACAACATCACCACTGACCACTTGTCGCCATCCAATGCCATCATGCTCAACAGTGCTGCTGGCGCATACCTCGACAAAATGGGCTTACCTGAAGAAGACTTTAACTCCTACGCAACCCACCGTGGTGACCACCTCACGGCGCAACGCGCTACCTTTGCTAACCCGAAATTGCTCAATGAAATGGTGCTAGAAAACGGCCAGGTAAAACAGGGTTCATTGGCGCGTCTCGAGCCAGAAGGCACGGTCATGCGGATGTGGGAAACCATTGAAACCTATATGGCGCGCAAGCAACCACTGATGATTGTGGCTGGCGCAGACTATGGTCAGGGCTCATCACGTGACTGGGCAGCCAAAGGCGTGAGACTGGCAGGCGTAGAGGTCATTGTGGCTGAAGGTTTCGAGCGCATTCACCGTACCAACTTGGTTGGCATGGGTGTATTGCCACTAGAGTTTCAGTCAGGTGTGAACCGCAAAACCCTAGGCATAGATGGTACCGAGATCTATGACGTCATCGGTGACCGCACCCCGGGTTCCACATTAACCTGGGTCGTCACGCGTCGTAATGGCGAGCGTTTGGAAGTGCCGGTTACCTGTCGATTGGATACCGCCGAAGAAGTGGCGATCTATGAAGCGGGCGGTGTTTTACAGCGCTTTGCACAAGACTTTTTGGAGTCTACCGTCGGCGCCTAAGCCGCAACCCATCAGCAAGGTCGGCTGTGAATCCAGTCCCTTGTTGATGGCCCATATTCCTTTTTAAGCACAACAGTGAATAGGACAGCCACCATGTCTCAGGTTCCTCAGATTAAAGTACCAGCCACCTATATCCGCGGCGGCACCAGCAAGGGTGTCTTTTTTAAGTTGTCTGATTTGCCAGAGGCAGCCCAACAGCCTGGTACAGCACGCGATGCCCTGTTGTTGCGCGTGATTGGTAGCCCCGATCCATACGGCAAGCAAACCGACGGCATGGGTGCTGCGACTTCTAGCACCAGTAAAACCGTGATCCTGTCTCCCAGTACGCAACCCGACCATGATGTCGATTATCTGTTTGGGCAAGTATCTATCGACAAGCCCTTCGTTGATTGGAGCGGCAACTGCGGTAATTTGTCAGCAGCTGTGGGTTCTTTTGCCATTAGCAGCGGTTTGGTAGACGCTGATCGCATTCCTGACAACGGCATGGCCACAGTGCGTATTTGGCAGGCCAATATCGGCAAAACCATTATCGCCCATGTGCCTATGACCGACGGTGCTGTACAAGAAACCGGCGATTTTGAATTAGACGGTGTGACCTTTCCCGCCGCCGAATTACAGCTCGAATTTATGGACCCAGCGGATGGCGACGGTGCCTTATTCCCAACAGGACAGCTGATCGACACCTTAGACGTACCGGGCGTTGGCAGTTTTCAAGCAACCCTGATCAATGCCGGCATACCGACCATCTTTATCAATGCCCAAGACTTGGGCTATACCGGCTGTGAATTACAAGACGACATCAATACCGACGAAGCGGCTTTGGCCCAGTTCGAAACCATACGTGCCTATGGCGCCGTCAAGATGGGGCTAATCGACCATATCGACGAAGCCAAGCAACGCCAACATACACCCAAGGTGGCCATTGTGGCACCACCGGCAGCCTATGTGTCATCTAGCGGCAAAGCGATTGCAGCCAGTGACATTGACCTCAACGTGCGCGCCTTGTCGATGGGTAAGTTGCACCACGCCATGATGGGCACCGCTGCCGTTGCTATTGGCACAGCCGCCGCTATCAACGGCACATTGGTTAATCTGGCAGCAGGTGGTATCGACCGTCAGGTAGTGGCCTTTGGTCACCCATCAGGCACCTTAAAGGTAGGGGCTGAAGCGGTTGAAGTTGACGGACAGTGGGCAGTCAAGAAAGCCATCATGAGCCGCAGTGCCCGTGTGCTCATGCAGGGTTGGGTTTTTGTCCCAGGTGATGCATTTTAAACAATGGCACTAGGCTATCAAGCGCTCATGCCGTAAGGTTGTAGCGCTTTTTTATTATTCCAATACCACCTAATTTTGTTAAGGATTCTGATATGTCTGATGTAGTTGCGCTGTTGCAGTCGCACCGTTCCATTCGAAAGTTTACCGACCAACCCATCCCACAAACGGTGGTGGAAGATTTGGTGCGAGCAGGACAGGGCGCAGCGACCTCAAGTTTTATTCAAGCCTGTACCGTGATTCAGGTGGCGCAGGGTGACAAGCGCGATCAATTGGCTGCTTTGGGTGGCAATCAGGGTTACGTGTCAGAAGCGCCCGTATTCTTGGTGTTTTGTGCGGACATGCACCGCCACAAATTGGCCTGTGAACAGCACAAGGCACCCATGCAAAGTGGCTTTACCGAACAGTTTCTCACGGCATCGGTCGACGTGAGCCTATTTGCACAAAACGTGGTGGTCGCCGCTGAATCATTGGGCATGGGTATCTGCTACATCGGTGCGCTGCGCAACAACGTCGAAGCGGTGTCGGACCTACTGGGCTTACCTGATTTGGTGTATCCCGTTTTTGGACTGTGCTTGGGTTATGCAGCACAAAACCCAGAAGTGAAGCCACGGTTACCCATGTCTGAGGTGTTGAAGCAAGAGGTGTACGGTGATACCCAAGATACCGCGGTGATGGCTGACTATGACCAAACGGTGCGCCACTATTATGAAACCCGTACCGGTGGCACCAAAGAAATGAGCTGGACCGAACAGATTTCTGGCATGTTGCAAAAAGAGGCGCGCCCGCACATGCTGCCGTTTTTAAAGAAGAAAGGCTTCTTGTTGAAATAAGTCTCGACTAAATTTGAGGAAAGCCGACTGACTAGCAACCTGTGGTGGTCAGTTGGTTGTTTGGTATGAGCGACGGCTGTTGCGAGTGGCATGTTCCGAGTGGCAGGCGTTTAGAATGTACCCGATAAAGCGTTTCATAAACCGCTGCGCGGATGTTTCTTTTCAATCTTTTTAATCTTTCTAATCTTTCTTTAAATCCCCAGTTCTACGGTCTAAGTCCTTCGCGGGCACAGCATTCACATCATGCATTATTGTTAATGCCCCGACGAATCTAAATGAAAGTCCGCGATGTCATTCGACTGGGTTGCTCCAAATGGGGCGTTGCATTTACCTGGGTGGCAAAGCACTGCTGTGGGTCAAAGTAGCATTGGCTGACCGAGGTGTTTTTAATATTCAAATTCAAATGCACCAAACTGTCGAAGCTCAGCCCCATGATGTGACTCAAAATGGTCGCAATAGCCCCCGCAGAGCTCACCACTAATACATTGCCGGTACAGGTCGATTGAATGTCTTCTAGGCCATTGACCAAGCGTTGTTGAAAACCTGACCAAGATTCAGGCAGATCAGGATCGGAATCCGACGACCAGACCTTCAAAGCCAGGGGGAGTTTGGTAATAAATTCGGTCGGCGCGGTGAGGTGCTCTAGCTCTGGAAACACCTTGGCATAGTGCTGGCGCAGTTCGGTTAACGGGTATTCATTAAAATCGGGATTCACATGGCGCCGAGCGGCGGTGTTGCCTGCGGCCATTATGTTTTCTGCCGTTTGCATTTGTCGTTGTAGGCTACCTGACAGGATATGGTCAAACACCACACCCTGTTCGACGAAGTGTTCACCAAGCCACGTAGCTTGTTGATAGCCCAAGGACGACAGTTGGTCATAGTTGCTTTGACCAAATGATGCCTGTCCATGTCGAACCCAATACAGCTGTGCCATCGTATTTTCCTTGTGCTTGCCCGTTAGGCTGAAACGCCACCGTCGACAGCAATGGCTTGGCCAGTCAGATAGGTGTTGTCTGGCGCTATGATACTTAACATGGCATTGACCATTTCGTCGGGTGAACCCAAACGCTTCATCGGGTTGCCTTTGACCGCGCGCTCGATGTATTCAGGCTTAATACCCTTGGTGACCAAAGGCGTGGGGCTAAAGAACGGACACACCGCATTGATGCGAATATTGTACGGAGCAAACTCCAATGCAGCAGTGCGGGTAATGCCTACCACGGCATGTTTGGCCGCCACATAGCCTGTGAGATAGGCTGCGCCTTTGATGCCGGCCATTGAAGCCACATTGAGGATGCAGCCGCCACCCTGTTTGATCATGTGCGGTACTTGGTGTTTTATGCCAAAGAACACGCTTTTGGCATTGACGTTAAAATTGAAATCGAGTTCTTCTTCGGTCACCTCTAGCAAACTTTTCATGTGACTGGATGAACCGGCATTGTTCACCGCGATATCCAATCGGCCAAAGGTCTCAATGGCCGCATCACTTAAAGCCTTAACGTCGGCTTCTTTGGTCACGTCGCACCCAAGCGCGATACAGTGGTCGCCCAAGCTATTGGCTACTTCTTGAACGCCAGTAACATTGATATCGCCCAGCACCAATTTGGCGCCCTGTGCACTGAGTTTCTCAGCCAGTATTTTGCCAAAGCCGCTAGCAGCGCCGGTAATCAGCACCACTTGGTTCTCAAAAGGGGGTTTGAAGTTAGACACGTGAATTCCTTTTTGTTGTTTTCATTATCAACACTATTAACCGCTGCATTAAAGGGTAAGACCACCATCGACCACAATACATTCGCCCGTAGTATAGCTGCTGGCATCCGATACCAAATACAGCACGGTTCCAGCCATTTCTTCAGGTTCAGCATGGCGGTGCATCGGAATGCCTGCTACTGCGGTTTTATAAATGGCATCGTTTGAAAATAACGCGCCCGCAAACTTGGTTTTGGTCAGGCCCGGTAGTAGGGCATTGCACCGAATACCCAATGGCGCGCATTCTTTTGCAAACGCTTTGGTCATATTGACCACCGCGGCTTTGGTGATTGAATAGATGCCTTGCATCGCACCGGGTTGAATGGCGTTGACCGAGGCCGTGTTGACGATGGTACCACCGCCGTTGTCACGCATCAGTTTGCCCGCTTCAACCGACATAAAGAAATAGCCGCGAATGTTCACCTCAACCGTTTTATTGAACGCGGCGAGGTCGGTATCCAAAATATGGCCAAAATAAGGGTTGGCTGCAGCGTTGTTGACCAGAATATCGAGTTTGCCATGTGTGTCGCGAATGTGCGCGAACGTGCTGCTAATATCGTCCATATTGCCGACATGACAGGCCAAGGCTTCGGCTTTACCTCCGGCTGCGATAATGGCGTCAGCCACCACTTGGCAGTCGGCGACTTTGCGGCTCGATACAATCACGTGGGCACCGGCATCTGCCAAGGTTTTGGCAATCGACTCACCAATACCGCGGCTTGCACCCGTTACTAGGGCAATCTTTCCGGTCAAATCAAACAGGTTGTGCGTCATGCTGTGCTCCTAATACGGTCGTTTACGGTGTTTGGTTTTGATTGGCAACGGCTTCTAGCGCCAACATCGCCATGGGCGCAACATATTGCCCTACGGCGGCTGCCTTCTTATTGGAGGCATTACCCTCAGAGGCGCGCTTTGCGACCCCTTGAATAATGGCCGCCAAACGGAAGAAACTAAAGGCAATATAGAATCCGATATTGTCGATGCTGTCGATGCCGGTTTTCTCGCAATAGCGGGCCACCACGGCTTGTTCGTTTGGAATACCCAAAGCGCCCAGATCAAGTCCTTTAAGCCCAGAAATACTGCCGGGAATCTGCGGCATACGCATCAACATGCACAGATAGCCCACATCGGCATAGGGGTGCCCGAGTGTCGAGAGTTCCCAGTCCAATATCGCCAAGATGCGGCGGTTGTCAGGTGAAAACATCAGGTTGTCGAGGCGGTAGTCGCCATGTACCAACGACACGCGGCCGTCGTCACTGGGCAGATTCAGATTAAGCCATGCGATCAGGGTTTCCATGGGCGCAATACGGTCGATTTCTGACGCGCGGTATTGTGCGGTCCAACGTTCTAACTGGCGTTCGAAGTAATTACCACTCTTGCCATAGTCAGCCAATCCCACTGCATCGATGTCGACTTGGTGCAAGGCGGCTAGGGTATCAACCACCTCGGCATAAATATGCGAGCGGGTAGGGCCATCCACCTCTGGAATTGCCGCATCCCAATAGATGTTGCCCTCGCAATGTTCCATCACATAAAACAGTGACCCAATCACGCTGGGGTCTTCACACAGGTGATACACCCGTGGCACGGGCACGGCTGTGTCTGCCAACGCCTGAATGACCCGAAACTCGCGGTCGACCGCATGGGCTGATTTTAATAGCTTGCCCAAGGGTTGCCGACGCAACACATAGTCGCCAGAGGCTGCCGACACTTTAAAGGTCGGGTTAGACTGTCCACCTGAAAATTTCGCCGTGGTCATCGGACCCTTAAAGCCCGCCACGTGTAATTCTAGGTAGGCTTGTAGTGCGGCATTATCAAAGCTTTCAACTGCTTGGGTCATGCGTATCGCCTCACTGTGCTTGTTTTGTGTTGTCGGCTGTTTTTGTCGTGGCAGCTAGATGATAGGCCTTGGCCAAATTACGGCCTAACTGCATCATGTGTACCTGATCTGGGCCGTCAGCCAGTCGGATACAACGGGCAGCGGTATAGGCGCGGGCAAGGAAGAAATCTTGGCTTACCCCAGCGCCGCCATGAATCTGTATCGCGCGGTTAATCACGGTTTCAGCCATTTGCGGTGCCACAATTTTAATCATTGAGATCAACTCTTTTGCTGCCTTGGTACCGCCGGCATCAATCTGTGCCGCTGCCTTAAGCGTGAGCAAACGCGCCTGTTCAATCTCACAGGCACTCTTGGCAATGTCTTCTCGCACCGACTGTTGCTTGCTCAGGGGTTTGCCAAACGCAATACGGCTCTCTGCACGGGTACACATGGCTTCCAATGCCCGTTGCGCCAAGCCTACCAGTCGCATGCAGTGGTGAATGCGTCCGGGGCCCAAGCGACCCTGCGCAATCTCAAAACCACGGCCTTCACCCAACAGCATATTGCTGACGGGTACACGGACATTGTTGAAATGAATCTCAGCATGGCCCTCTGGGGCATCTAAAAATCCGAATACCGTGAGCGGTCGAACAACTGTCACCCCCGGTGTGTCGCGAGGCACCAAAATCATGGATTGCTGGATGTAGCGGTTGGCGTTATCGGGATCCGTTTTGCCCATCACAATCAAGACTTTGCAATGGTTGTTCAAGCCGCCACTGGTCCACCATTTCTTGCCATTGATCACATACTCATCACCGTCACGCACAATGGCCGTTTCAACGTTGGTCGCATCTGAACTGGCAGAATCGGGTTCAGTCATCGAGAATCCTGACCGAATCTCACCCCGCATTAAGGGGGCTAACCATTGTTGCTGTTGTTCTGGCGAACCATAGCGTGCCAACACTTCCATATTGCCCGTGTCAGGTGCATTGCAGTTAAACACTTCAGACGCCCACACCACCCGACCCATGATTTCAGCAAGGGGCGCATATTCTGATGTGGTCAAACCCGGACTAAAATCGCCATATTCTTTGGGCAAAAACAAATTCCACAAACCGGCTGCTTGGGCTTTTTCTTTTAAACTGGCCAAAATCGCTGGTGGCTCCCACGGATCGCCCTCGGCAACCTGTTGGTCAAATAGGGCTTCGTTGGGATAAATATGTTCGTCCATGAAATTTAAAAGCTGTTCTCGCAAGGCTTTTACTTTGGGTGAAAAATCAAAATCCATGATGATCTCCAAGTGGTAATCATGCGTCTGTCCAAGTTGGGTTATTGGCCGCACACCGTGGCAGCGGCTTTTTTATTATGGGTCGAGCATAGGCAATATTTAGGTATCATTAAAGTTTATTAGGTGAATGGTTTGGTATAAGCTTTGTGAATATCACAAAGCGCTGTGGTCACAGGCAATGGCAACGAACCTAAAGTGGCTATGTAGCATCTTGGCTAAAGACCTGCAAAACCACCACAGCGCAGGTACAACAATAAATGAGAGGACGAAACCATGCGGCTCAATAAGGTCGATTTGAATCTGTTTGTGGTATTTGATGCAGTCTATACCGAGCGCAACTTGACCCGCGCGGCCGCCGTATTGAACCTAACACAACCCGCTGTAAGTAACGCGCTGAGCCGACTGCGGGAATCACTGAACGACCCCTTGTTTGTCCGCACACCCAAAGCCATGGTGCCAACCCCCGTGGCAGATAACATCATAGGTTCGGTGCGAGAAGCCTTGCAGTTGTTGGATACCAGCGTGCAGCAGGGCGACAAATTCCACCCAATCAGCTCCCAAAAGACCTTCCAGTTTAGTATGAACGACGTCGCTGAAACCCTGTTGTTTCCATCGCTCATCGCCCATGTTCAACGCACTGCGCCAGACATCATACTGACCAGCTATCCGCTAGACCGGCGTGACATTGCCCAAGAATTGGCCTCTGGCAACGTTGATTTTGCCATCGACGTGCCATTGATAGCCGATCCCAATCTGTGCCATGAACCCCTGTTACAGTCACATTATGTGTGTGTCGCACGACCAGACCATCCGATCACCGCCGATCACATCAGTTTGGCGCAGTATGTCGATTTAAAGCACATCCTGGTGTCTAGCCGAAGAACCGGCATAGGGCACATCGACATCGCACTGAATGCACTAGGCCATCAGCGTAAAATCCAATTGCGGGTAAGCCATTATTTGGGTGTACAGAGTATTGTGGAACAAACCGATTTGGTGATGACCATACCGCGCGCATTGGCCCGTAAGATGCCGTTAAAAGTATGGGAACTACCCTTTGACATGGCAGCGGTCGATTGGCACCTGTATTGGCACAAGAGCGCCGACAAAGACCAAGCGAATCGGTGGATGCGTCAGGCCATCAAAGACCAGTTTGAAGTGGAATGACAAGGGCAGTAAAGGCAGTAGGGTCAGAAAACGAGATGCGAGAAATGAAAGATGTTGGTTGTGAGTATCTTGCATCTATCCTTTTTCAATCATGTACCAAGCAGTTCCGACCTTTGTTTTTAGCGGCATACAGCAATTCATCTGCACGGGCGGTAGCTGAATCACAGTCATCGGTTGGTAATATTTGGGTCATTCCAAAACTTGCGGTAATCAGCTGTTTAACCGGATAAACGAATATTTCTCGGTCATTGAGCCGCTGAATAATGTTTTCTATGCGTTGAATAGCGATCGCTTTCGGGCATTGTGACAGCACAATGACAAATTCTTCTCCACCATAACGATACAGGCCATCGGAGGGCCGAATAGTAGAAGACAACAGATTAGAAAAGGACATCAATACATCGTCACCCGCTTCGTGGCCATGTTGATCGTTGACATTTTTGAACAAATCGATATCGGTAACAATGATAAAAACACCAACGTCGTCACCTCTGGAGCGCGCAACAAAATCCAGATATTTTGCAAAATGATCAACATAGGAGCGTCGGTTATGAAGGCCGGTCAACAGGTCTCTATAAGCAAATTCCCGTAACTCTTCAGATTGCGCGTTCAAGCGCATGCGGTTCTTATAGTCCAGTCGCCTACTAAAGCCAATATGGATTGAAATGACATAACCAATCACATAAGCGAAAACATAGGCTAAGATGCCCAGCTGCGTCTGAACTGCAGAAAATCCCTTTAACGAAAGCATGATAGCACTAGAAATGAAAGCGAAAATTCCCATCAATACCGCAACTCTGGTCGCAGTTAAAAATGGTGCTGCAAACAGACAGATAATAATGATAGCGTCGAATTGGACGTAGATATCTTGGTTCGGCTCCAACATTAATTCAGCCACAACCAAAGACGTGAGAATAGACGTAATCACCAAAGTTGTTAACTTCACATAGGCGTCATAGGTGTCAATTTTCTTCAATTGGAACAGGGCAATCACAATGAATGCCGCGTTCAATAGTCGAACAGTAAGCACGCTGTATGGGTAATAGGGATCGGTAATGAGAAATTGATCGAAATAGGCGAACAGCAGTGTGACAAAAAGGGCCAATATATAGAAGACACGACTAAGATAGATTTTGTTAGAAAGGTCGACGGTATTGAAGTCCCGTTCGACTGTGGCGTCTATAAATTTCCCGGTGAATTGCGAGATTCGAAAAAGACCAGCCTTCATAAAAATTTCACTTTCAAAATATCTACAATCCATGTTGCGCCGGCAAAAACCAGCGTTTTTTTTAATTAAGTGATTGTAATATAGCGGCCAAGCGCTTGCGAAGAATAGAGTTAAATCACATTTTTAACAATTTGTTAACAAAGTTGCCTGTTATGAGGGCTGCGCTGGGCCAAAAACGGAAAGGGGGGTTGGGGCTGAATAGGCAGCTCGACAAATGGCCAGTGGCCGAGTGGTCGGTGAACCGTAAATTGTCCATTTCGGACACACCAGGGAGTGCATGGACGCATCGTGTGTATCTAGTAAAATCATCTCAGAAATTAGTAGACCCAATTCTCGCGCGCTAAAGGGCTTTTATTTAACATCTCGCTTCTATCACGCCAGTTTGGTAAGTAGGTAGGTAAGTAGGTAGGTAGGTAGGTAGGTAGGTAGGTAGGTAAGTAAGTAGGTAGGTAGCCATTTGACTTTCTCATCAGTCGCCTCAGATAACGCTCTCTGCAACTCAATACCTGCTGTAATTCGTGTTTGCATGCATCCGATGGCTAGCTACGTTGGATGTCCTAATTGTGTTTACGTTGGATGTCTTAATTGTGTTGCCTCTTAATTGTGTTGCCAATGCCGAAAGGCTAGCATGACCATCGATTTGGCAATTACGGGCCTTGCGGCGGAGACAAAATGGGTAAGAAATTTAATACTGAAAAAGTCACCGATGTCGTTCATTGGAACGATACATTGTTTTCTTTCAAGACCACCAGAAGCCAAGGGCTACGTTTTCGAAATGGCGAATTTATCATGATTGGCCTTGAGATAGACGGCAAGAGCATCATGCGTGCCTATAGTATTGCCAGCGCAAACCATGAAGAGCATCTGGAGTTTTTTAGCATTAAAGTACCGGATGGTGTTTTAACATCAAGATTACGACACTTGAATGTCGGCGATGAGGTGTTAATTGGCAGTAAGCCCACTGGTACATTGGTTATCGATGACCTGCGTGATGGTCGCAACCTGTATTTGATTGGCACAGGAACAGGACTCGCGCCTTTTTTAAGCATTATCAAAGACCCAGAAACCTATGTCCGATTCGACAAGGTCGTGCTCTTTCATGGTGTCAGATTCGTCAATGAAGTGGCGTATCACAAATTGTTGTCAGTGGAACTCGCAGAACACGAATATCTGGGTGAGATGGTTTCCGAGAAACTAATCTATTACCCCTGTGTTACAAGGGAAGAATACCAAAACCAGGGCCGGATAACGGATCTGATGACATCAGGGAAACTCTATAGAGATATCGGATTGCCTGAAATTGATCCAAAACTCGATAGAGTCATGCTATGCGGCAGTCCTTCTATGTTGAAAGAAACCTGTGCCATTTTGGATGACCTTGGCTTTGAAGAAAGTAGACGGAAAGGGGTGCAGGGCGACTATGTAGTAGAACGGGCTTTTGTAGAGTGATGTAAAAGACCCGCCTTAAGGGAAATATTGAAACGCCAACCATTCGCTGACCAGAGACAGTGGCTTTAACATAACGCCTAACTTGACAAGGGTCACTACAACCAACAATACCGAACCTGTGCGTGACTCTTTTTTGTTTTTGCGATCTGTTTCTCCCACCCTAGGGATTATACTGGCGGAGCAAGAATACGAAGAAAAATGGCTATGAATGACTGTAGGCAAATTCAATAAACAAACGAGAAATCAATGGCTAAGCACTTCCGAAAAATACCCGCATCCGATTTGCACTACTTACCGGCCAGTCAGATGCACCCGGCCAACACCTATTTCCACTTTTCCTTTGCCAATTACCACAACCCCAACAACATGAACTTTGGCGTGTTGCGGGTATTAAATGACGATGACGTTAAGCCGCACGACGGCTTTGGGCAGCACCCACACCGTGATATGGAAATTGTCAGTTACATCGTCAAGGGCAAGCTCACCCATTGGGACAATGCAACCGATGCGCCAGAGACCCTAGGTCGCGGCAACGTACAGATTGTGACCGCAGGTACCGGTGTGTGGCATTCTGAGCTCAACAAGCACGATGGCTGGACCCGCTTTTTACAGATTTGGATATTGCCGCCAAAATACGACCTGCCTGTGCGTTATGAAAACCATGACTTTCAACCAGAGCAGCGCGACAACAAGTTGCTACATATCGTTGGGAACCTGTCTAACAAAGACCAGGTGCCACTGCACCTGAATCAAGATGTAAACCTCTATGTATCGGAGTTGACCGACAGCAACGCAAAGGTGACATTCCAATTAAATGAAGGACGACAGGTCTATATCAACAATATTGAGGGCAGCGTGACAGTCGACGAAGACACAAGGCTCGACGAGCGCGATTCGTTAGAGGTGATAGGGCCCGCAGAATTGGTGTTCACCCTGGCAGGTAGCACTGCACACTTTATCCTGATAGAAATGGCCGAGCGTCACGATTAACGTCGGCCAAGAATGGCTAGGTGTAGCGCTTTAGGAGGACAACCATCGTAAGTCACAGCCTTAGGATGGGTGTCCTATTAGTGCACATTAGATTTTAGAAAATAGAAATACTATGTCGATATTTTTGAATAATTACTATAACGGTCGATATAGCAATAAGATTAAGGGAGAGCTATGGCACAAAATCCATTTTATGTTTATGCACTTAAAGACTCTAGACAAAAGCCAGCTAAAACATTCTATATTGGCAAAGGCACAGGGAATCGCGCGTGGGAACATAGAACTCACATCGACAATACAGAAAAAGGAAAGGTCATCCAAGCCATTCATGATGCGGGGTTATCGGTGTTACATACGATAATTAGTAATAACCTAACTGAACAGCAAGCTCTGAAAATAGAGGCAGAGCTAATTTCTGGCTTTGGGATTCGTTCTCAAGGAGGCTTGCTTACAAATCGGATTAAGCCAAACCCAAACAATGTCTCAAAACGCTTAAAGATAAACATCCCCGATGGTTGTTATGAAAAAGCACAAATGGGATTAGAGATACTTAAGTCTGCTGTAATGGAATTAGCCAAGGCTAATTCTGACGGGATAAAAAATTCTGATGCAGCGAAATATCTTGGCCTCCAGTCAGACTATGGTGGCGGCTCAAAAGATTATCTCAGTTACAGCATTCTAGGTATTTTGATGAAAGAAAGCCGTATTGTTCGAAACGAAAAGAAGAAGCATGTCGCCAACGGAGAATAGGCACTGGTGGCGATATGTAACTGTATCAATTGGTGTATAGCAAACCGGTTGTGGCTGCAGGTTGTGAAACAATAGACCACCATATTTGGAATGGTTTAAAGTCTAAAATTATTCATTTAGAACTTTGCTTTGAGATGGATCGACAACAAGGAATTCTCATATGTTAGGGACATCAGACAGAAACGTTTCCGAGGTTGAACATTTTTTTGAATCACGTCATATTGCCGCTGGCTACCTCGTCCCTACAGAGACGGGGTTAGCGAAGTCGATCATGGACGCCCACCAGCAACTACGTAGTTTTTTTAGGCATGTCGGTTTACATGATTACGAGTTGCAAGAAAAAGGGCAAGAAGCAAAGATTAAAATTAAGACGTTTCTAGTACATTGTAACGAGATGACAGAGACTTATACCTCGCTATATCGACCCTTGACTAAATTAGGCGATCCCAGGTTATGGATATCAGGTCTTAACGGCTATACGGTTGCTGGAAACTTAGTAGTTCTTTTGGTCCATGAAAGTGAAATATACGCTGTCAATACTAGTGTTGAGGGTCTGCTTGATTCTTCCAGCGACCCGCATAGTCCCTTAAGCTATCTTATTGATTTAGTTTCCGGAGCAAAAAGAAAACCCCTTGTAGATAAGTTTAGTGAATGGAATCTGCGCCTTTTGCGTAGTTTCTTTTCTGAAGCATCCAAGGGCGAAGAGGTGTTTCTGCGTGTTGATAAAAGTTTTCTTGACCAGATTGGTCAAGACATAGGTGGTGACGTTGGATTTCTTAAGGCCGTGCAAACTGGTCCGTTTTGGGCAATGCCCAACACTAGTCTGGTAGAGCGTGCTAACCAACTGGTCAGACAACGTAAATTACGAACCCCTGATTACAAGGATCCAGGAGTGTTTGATCCCACCTATCGCAGTTTGCGAGCTCCCGTTTACCTCCCTTATCTAGCTGCGCTTGTCAGAAACGACTCTGAGACAATTAATGGCTTCTACAACCGCCTTGCCGATGAATTGAAATTTAAACATGAATTTGGTTCATCAGAAATGGCGAAATTAGAGAATGTTTGGCTAGATTTGGAGCAGTGGGCTAGTCAATGTGGTGGCCAATTCGGGCAGTTTCATTTTCGAAGACTCGGCGGCTATGGCCGAATTGGAGTACCTCGATCGCAAAGTATTCTTAAACCCCAAGATTTTGAACGTCTTCCTCATGTTTTTGCTCAAGCTCAAGTAAGACCCGGGTTAGATCTAACGGATTTGCAGTTAACACGCATACTCAATGGAGCAAGAACAAACGAGTGGCATTTCACCGTAGCTTTTAAAAATGCACTAAACCATAGAGAGTTTGATCAACCAATTCGATCGCTTGTAGCTGCAGCATACACCGAATGGGACGGTACAATTCCACGTTTCGGAGCCCAAAGAGGTGTCGGTGTCGGTGGCGGAGGCGTAGGGTCTAACTTGGAGATTGCGGCAAATGAATTTGGGCTGGCACTTGTGGTGGAGTCTCAATATCCTTTGAAATTGTCGCCTCGCTGGCATTTGCCAGCAGTGCAAGATGCCGGGGGTTTTGAGTTGACACATTCAGAATTCACATGGTCGGGCAAGTTTTCTGGAACCAGAGGCGTTAGCACGCTGGCAAAGCCGAGCCAAGAAGTAGACTTATGGAATATTGCCACTCTTGCTGCTGCCGGCAATCCTCAGGAATTTGAAATGTGCTATGGTCGGGGTGAAGACTCGGAGGCGATAGCATGTTTACTCACGCTATCGACACGACTTTTGTGGATTCTGATTCCCTCAATAAATGTCTTGAGCGGTGAGCCTGAATTAATGGAGGGTGGTCTCCCTGCGAGTGGCCCAGCATACCTGTTGGCACCACCATCCTGTGTCGCATCCCTAAAGAACTATCTTGATCGTGAAAAGCCAGATGGAGAAATCATTAATGCTTCTGGCATCCCAAATAATTGGCTGCTTGTATGTCTTTTCGATTGTGCTTCTTTAAGTGAAGAACAACGCCTTCTACCTGATGGTCGAGAACATGGGCACCCAAAACCACACCCAATCCGTTTTACAGGTGGTCGATCCATTCGGCGGGGTTTTAGTCGAATGTATTTGCCATACGACCTTCCGGAAATTGAATTAGATGCTCCAGACGAAGTTTGTATCGTAACTGCTGACGGAATCGATTTGGAAGCCGTACTTGATCCGTGTTTAGGAACCACTGAGCAAGCAACTTTGTTGAAGCCTCGCAGGAGGTTTACGGTTAAAATTTATAGCACACAGAGTGCTTCTTATGAGCTAAAAGCCATTTCAACTAATGGCGAAATGCTTGGCCGCGCTAGACTCAAGGTAGCCGGGTTAGGTGGTGAGGTCGTGGAGACTAGAGATACGTTTAGCCTTGATAACCTTGGCAGACCAATGTCGTCACTCGAGGGTTTAACAGGTGCTCTTTTGGGACTTTCACAACCGAGCCCAAATAATTATAAACCAGACATAATAGAGGGTTTCCAGATTAGCTCTAGCGAGCTTGGAAATCGCGTTAAATTTACCAATGAAAAATGCGGAGTGCATGAAAACTTCCTAGACAGGTTGGCTCAGTCTGGCGGGCTCGATTATGGCGTCGCCAGAGATCTGCTCAGACGGCTACTGCATTCACAAGGTAAAACAGATGAGCCCGTGTATATCCTTTTGGAGCTACGTCGACGAGGGCACCTAGAATTGTCAACGACGCAAAAGGGGCATATATCAAGAGTTTATTCTGTTAAACCGACACTGTACTCATTGCCGTCTACATCCTCAAACAAGCAGGTGTGGGCAATCTCAGGTACTTTACGGTTGGACCACTGGAGGCTCATATCAATTGAACAAGATGCTTGGCTTGCCCTGAGTAATGACAACGACGAGACATTTAATTCGTGGCGACTACTCATTACTAGCCAATTCGAAGCTGAAAAAGCATGCCGCCAACTGGGATTTGAATTTGTGCAAATGCCTTGTGTTCGCATTGCAGACTGGTCCGGCAGTCTCGAGAGGTTCAAAGGTGAAACGTTTCACAACACAATGGAATCCATTGGCAGCACGCAAGACGATTTGAAAAGGTTCAATTCGGGAAAAGGGCTGTTTACTGCCATCCCATCCGGCAGCTTAGTTGAACTTTTGGAGGTGCGAGATCTAGACTCTCGTATGGACCGGTTATTTGTGCTCGCTGATCAAGGGCAATACGCCTTCGTGCGAGATAAAGGGTGGGGGAAATGGCTTGCCATAGGTGAGTTTGCAAAATGGGTTAGTATCAAATATCCGGGCATGGCGGATGTATACCCTCCACCGATTACTTATGAATCTAAGTATGGAACTGTCTGGATTCCTGCACGAGTTGGATTGCCCAGTGTTTTGGAGCGAGTCCTAATTCTATGTAGCGGACTTTCACCGGAAATTTTTTCGTTACAAAGGATGGTGCAAGAGGAAGCTCAATCTGATGGAAGGATTTTACTTTCTGTACCGTCAGGCTACTTGGCCATACTTTCTGCTAATCCGTTTTATGATGAGATGGTTCAAGGAAGGTGGTGTGCGTATCATCACGTACCAGAGCAGGTTGCCCGTATCGTCGCAGAAAAGCTTGGTGCCGTTCTTGACATGATTTAGCAATATGGCTTATTTCAATTCAAAGGGAATAAAAATGAAAGACCCAATTGGCGCGTTCGAAACACTTCAGGATGGGGTCAAGAGATACATCACCTCGGCATTTGGTACTAATTCACCTACTTTTGAGCAAGAAAGAAAGGGGTTGCTGGATCATCCAGGAGTGCTTTTTCAAATCCCATTTATTGAGCCAATTCCATCATACAAGTCGGGTAGCAGCCTTACCGAGTTATCAGAAGTAGACCTTCCCGGCTTGAATATCGCTGGACGCGAGGCATTTAAGGACGTCATCAGCACGGGTCTTTTTAGTGGAGGACACCCACTATACTTACACCAGCAGACTATGCTTAGAAAGTCTTTGCAAGGTAAGCACTGCGTCGTAGTGACCGGTACAGGTTCAGGAAAAACCGAAGCCTTCCTCCTTCCTGTCTTGGCTAACATTATTGGTGAAGCAACTAACCCCTCTATGAAGTGGCCAGCGCCAACCAAGACCCCCAAGAAGTGGTCCAAGGAGAATCTACCACGCTGGGATGACACCCGAAAAGAATTGCGGGGGGAGAAACGTGCAGCAGCCGTTCGAGCGCTCATCTTGTATCCGATGAATGCCCTTGTGGAGGACCAAATATCGCGACTGCGCCAAGCGCTCGATTCTAGTGGCGTTTTATCGACTCTTGATCAGCATTTAGAAGGTAATCGAATTCGGTTTGGTAGATTTAACGGCGCGACGCCGGTTTCAGGCCACCCATTCAAGGTAGACGGAAAATCAAACACGCGGAAGCGCTCCGAGTTAACCCGCGAATTAAAACAAGCAGTTGACGAATACTGCTCTATAAGTCAAAAAATTGAATTCTGCCGCGAACAGCTTGCTACTGCAAGGTCGGTCCGAGATATAGAAGCAATATCACAAGCGGAAAGCGACCTATCTGATGTGCAAGAGGAAGCCAGTTTTATCCGTCGCATGTCTCCGGATGCTGCTGAAATGTTCCACCGCTGGGAAATGCAGAAAACGCCACCAGACATCCTCGTTACCAATATCAGCATGTTATCGATCATGATGATGCGGAATACAGCACCTAGCTTGGCTAGCGATCGTGCGGACGCTGACATGTTTGAGGCAACAAAAAAGTGGCTTCAAGATGATCGTGAAAATCACGTCTTTCAGCTCGTTATTGACGAGTTGCACCTACATCGCAGCTCGGCAGGCACAGAAATCGCCTATCTGGTACGCCTGCTTCTTGATCGGCTGGGTCTCAGCCCTGAGAGCCCCCAGTTACGCATCCTCGCATCCAGTGCATCCCTAGATGGCAGTGACGATGTAACATTCGAGTTTTTAGGACAGTTTTTTGGCTTTACACCAGAGGAGGCAAAGTCTCGTTTCCACATCGAGTCTGGCGAGCTCTCATATTCGATGGATGGGGATACCCCGAATTTCGACATGGCGGTAATCGATGCCTGTCTTAAAGCAGGACATTCTGAAGGTGACGATGGCAACATTGAAGTGAAGA
>Ga0208801_1000095_pt1 | contig 26605 bp, 43 predicted proteins | sample Colrivmet1370B02_FD_187626 | JGI IMG/M metagenome (GOLD analysis project Ga0208801, IMG submission 187626) | Estuarine microbial communities from the Columbia River estuary - metaG 1370B-02 (SPAdes) (version 2) | ecosystem: Environmental > Aquatic > Marine > Intertidal zone > Estuary | place...
CCCGTTATCCAATTGTTCGCCAAGAGGGGTTGTGGATGTAAATACAACAGATTCGTTTCGCAGATTTACATGATCAGTGTCAGTATACTCAGCAACTGTCGGTACTGGTATTTGACCAGCCCACGCGATCTTAGCGCTACCACCACCGCCAGAAGCGGCAAGGGCTTCGGCCACAATTGTTGTTACGGCCTCTTTGTTCGTACTAGCTCCGTATATCGGCATATCTTTCTCCTATTAGCCGTACATTACCACGTAATCGGCGGTAAATGTTAAATCACAAATAAAATTAACAGAACTAATAATTTCTGCATTGCTTTCATATGAGCCGCCAGCCGGAATAAGTATACCTTCTGTAACCGTTGCGGCTGCGCCATACATTACGTATAATGGCTGGGTTGTAGAACGATTTTGAATTAATAGATATTTCAATCTTGGATTTGCTGGTAGTACCTCCGAAGATACTGCAGTGGCAGTACCTGAAATATGTATGGGTGCTATCTTTTTCTCTGACATGATAATTCCTCTTTTCTTTATATAGTTACATGTATTTATATGATCTATAATTTTGCTTGTGCATCTGGGCCATATGTAAAGTGTGCCCATTCATCTATCTGGTCTTGGGTTTCTTCTAAGAAGTAACCACACTCATGCAAACTGCCGATGAAAATTACATCACCGTCTTCGTTCTCAATATAATGAGTATCAACGGTTCGGTCAAGCATAATAGGAATATCAAGATGATAAGAATAACTAAGGCCAATGATATAAGCTGACCGGTTTCCATTCACATCAGAAGGACCCGGAAGCTCCCGTATATTCAATTTCATTGCTGCTAGTATTTCTAACATATTCATTAACTGAGATCCAATGTCAATGTAATCTGTGTTGGTGGGGCTCCTGAAAACGCTGTCTTCTCAATATATACAGAAGGGACTGCTTGCCCTGACGCTTCGTATACATGCTTATTCTTTGTTGATTTGGCATATGTCATTGTGATTTCCATATTAATAACCCTCATCTTCGGGATACAATTCATCCCATTGCTTTGGTGTGATACCAGTAATTAGTAGTTCACGTTCATCTACATTTAGTCGTGGGAATGCTTTTTGAATATGAGCTCCCTCGATCCAAGAAGTCAATTCCGCTAAGGTGAAATCCAGGAAATGTACTGATATTTCCATCGTAAAATTGTTCATTATAGTGCATCGTGCAGGTGTGTCTTTCTCAAACCATACATCAATTAATGCGCCTTTGCGTAACATAATAACTACCTCTATTTTAATTTTGTTCGTATAATATATTATAACACACTAATGAAGAAAGGGCAACTGTTAATTGCCCTGTTTATATTACTTGGCGTGACATGCCAAACATAATTGTGAACCTACATTGCCTGAAGGCGCTCGTAAGAACTGTGCACGATCGTTATGAGGATCATGACAAGAACCACATTCAACAAATCCCGTACTATTTCTAGTGTATAACATCAAATCTACTTTGGTGCGTGCCCCGTCATTTGTATCATCCGTAGCGCCATTAACAGGATCGAATTCCAACCACCAAACTTGTTGACCACCAATAATACCAGTATCAGGGACTCGGAAATCTGAATCACCAAATTCTGAAACCGAAGGCGTGTCATCTAATCCGCCGCCAGCAAACGGGATTGCAACAGGATGGTCGTTATTAAGGTTTGTACCTAAGTTCGGAACAGTATTGTCGGCACCGGCCATAATCCCACCAATACCTGCTCCTGTCCACGTGCCAGACATTGGCGAACCAGTTGCATTGTAGCCATAGTCAGTTGCGCTTGAGGTTGCGTTGATAACAGTATTCATAGCTTGTGTGCCATCGTGACACGACAGACATGCTAATGATGGGGAACCAGCTAATACCGCTTCACCATCCATTGTTGTGGATGTATATGGTGTTAGACTAGATGCCGTACCAATAATTCTGTTCCATAATGGAGCTTCAGAAGCTGAGCCGTGAGGTGTATGACAGAATACACAAATCTCAGTAGTACCGTCAAACTTGGTAGCTGCCAATGAATTTGCTTGTAAGTTGTGCTTTGAATCTACAATGCCAGCTGCTACCGAAGTATCAACAATTGCAATTGTCCCTACTGCAATTGCTAAGCAAACTGCGATATATTTCAATTTCATTTTTAATTTCCTTTAGTCAAGTGTGTTATAAATTATAAATCCTTAGGTTTCCAATTTTTAAGTTTTGCCTTGAACAAAACGATATCAGCTGCTACAGATTTCAAATCATGGTCTAATCTATACAACATATTCTTCGCGCCATACTTCCAATCATCATGATCATCATTTGGGTTTATTGAATTGCCGCGCTCATTCTTTGGTGTAAATTTTCCAGATAATGAGTTCGGTACAAGAATCGTAATATCTGCAGGATCCTTATAGGCCATCTGCTTTTTCAACTCTTTGACTTGTCTTTGTGTTCGTTTCTCAAAATTAGCCAATTCAGGAATGTAATGTTTGATAGCAACAGAGGAGGTACCAATATCCGGATAATCAACACCAAAGCATTCACCTATCAGATATCCAATTCCAGGTCTGTGATAACCATGCTTGACCATCTTACCATTTTTGAGGACATGATCTCTATCGCAAATAGCACACTTTCCCAATACCTGGCCTGTCTTTGCTACACGCTCTTTACGAGCATTTGGATCGAAAACTGCTTCGCCGCGAATCTTGGCAAGCTCACGAAAGAAGTCAGTTTCCTCAGCCCACTTATAAAATGATGAAAGATCCTGTGTACCCTGCCAATTGAATGTTAGGCTATTAGGAGCTGTAATTTCAGTCACTTTTGAATCTACTGTCCATTGAACCCATATGCCTATACGTCCACGGATTTCATCAGTCTTATCATCCATTGATTTGAGATGATAACCTTTAAGCTTTAGATCAGTAACAGCTTGAATGAGTAATGGCAGTTCTTCTTGATATTCTTTGCCTTTGAAAACACTTACAAATACGTATCCTTCAGCCTTTCCACTATCGACAGAATTCATATCAGAGACTTGTGGACTCAGAACTGTATTTGCCAATGCCGTTGTGATTGGCCGTATAGAGTTGGGACCTGATGGCCATCTAAAATAATTGACCGGCACTTCCTTTGACTTCTTTGCAATCTTCCAGCCTTTCATATCGTTCAGCAATGTATTTGAAAGTGCCTTGAAATTAATGCCAGTCAAACCATGGCGTGACATCTTTCTTAATAGTTCACTCTGCTTCGCATCCATTATTGTGCCTCTACAAGTTCTTGGGTTCTGCCATCAGTCAATACACGATGGCCAATTTCAACTGCAAGCTTAGCCATAAATTCTTCTTGATCCTTTGGCATTTTACCGCCATGCATAAAATTATTTGTACGTTTCTTCAAATCTTTCTGTAATGCCACCAAAGTCTCCGTTGAAGTAAGTTCCCACTCTTCTACAGTATCTTCGACATTATTTATATAGTACTTTTTGTATTCAAGCAAAGTTTCAATCATTGGTGCGAACTTTGCATCCTTACCAGATTTTTTATAACCCAAAGCAGTCATCTTACACCAGTTCATTACGCGCTCATAATTATGTACATTTTTGTTATGTTGTAAGAACTGAATTACATGAACAATCTTCAACTCAACGTCTTTGAGTTCGCGTGCCTGAAGCCGTGTAATCTGCCATTGTAAGTTAAATTTATTTACTTTCATAGTATACTCCTTCGATTCAATATAATAATTATAACACACTATTGAGGTAATGTCAACCCGGCAAGCATAAAAAAACCCGCAAAAGCAGGTTTTTATTTCAATGGAATCTATCGATATCTAAATGTTATTGGCATGTACTTCATACCCAAGGCCTTAGCAATTGCCAATCGATGATTGCCTTCTCCCAAGTATACTTCAATATCACCGTCTTTTAGACGAGTCATATTGATTACTCCAGCATCACGAATACCATCATCTTCAATGGATTTTCTAAGTGCTTCAAATTCATCTTCTGTGTTCGTGCCAGTGCCATAACCCGGGATTACATTTCGATCCCATTCGCGGACATTGTATACTTCATCGATATCGATATTCAATACAATACTTTCTGTAAGGCGAACATTATGCAAACCAAACAATTTGATGATACCAGGAAGATTAAGCTTCTTTATATCATAGTCCTTCATGTAACCTTTGATAGCTGACTCGCCTCTGATCCATTCAGGAAATGCGTTAGTGGGATGAACCTCACCAACATACAATGCCTTTTTCTTGATCTTCTCTGCAAACTTGTTTGTCAGTACTTTGGCCTGTGGTTTATCCTGAACAAAGCCTTCAAGATCACCTACAAGATCATCAAGAAACCCTTCTCTAAATTGACTGAATGTTTTCATTTGCAAGTTCCTTTATAAAATTTTCTATATATGATTCATTCAGATAATCGGTGAAAGAAAGCATTTATATCTCCTAGCTAAATGATAGCTCAACCCAGACATCACCGCCATCAGGTCCTGAAAAAATCTTAGAGTGATCATTCAAGCCAGATTTTACAACCTTGATCTTAACACCCAACTCTTCTTCAATAAACATACCATAGGTACCATCAGAAGACCAATCAGCAATCCATGATTTCAATCGCTTTTCACCACCAGTATTGAACGAAGTATATATCAAAAGGTTTGCGCCTTTTACAACAACTTGCTTCTTTGTCAATCCAAGGTCATCGCCAGTGACGAATTTCAGCACTGTCTTATTAATAGCTGCTTCGTTCAAGTCGGTCATTAGTTCTTTAAATTTCATAGTTGGTGCCTCTTTCTTATAGTTTAACGTGATTTGATGAACGTTTATTATATGTCATATTACGGAGTATGTCATCTACTCTTGGTAATGTTAATTGAATCTTATCCCAGATCATTTTTAATTCTCGATTGTATGTAATTTCATCTGATTGGAATTGTTGAAGGTAGCCAGCAATAGTAATGTCAGTCAAAAACCCGTCCTTAGACTTTGGATTCTTAAGAATCTTTGCTACTGGCTCAGCATCTTTTTTGGCCCAATCACCAATAACCTTTTCGCAATTGGCTTTAAGCTTATCAACATTATCGTCAAATTTACGATCCTGTCGTCCTGTAATCCATTCAGCACCTTCAAACATCTTTGAGATTTGTTTGTTAGTATCATTAACCCCAATATACATTTGGTTAATCCACTGTCTTGCAGCGCTCGCAACAATCCATTCATATCCCTTATCAAGAGATTTTAAATGGTCATTAAGAAGAAACCATTCCTGTACATTTTTGTCTTTCCAAAAAGGTGCTTTACGAATGGCATCTTCAAGACTTCCATTCATGATATATCCAAACCATCTATCGGCTGCTGAATATACCTCTTTTTTTGAAGAGGATTCTTTGAGGCTCATTTGTAATTCATGAAATTTCATATGTTATACTACCTGTTCAATTGTTTTCTTATAGGCTTTATATAGCTTGAGTAGATCTGAGTATATAGATTCATACTTACGTTTTTCATCATCAAGCCCAGTTTTTTGAGCTTGCAACATGCCATGTCGATACAACTCCAAATTGTCGCGCATCAGTGATAATACAGAATTGTTTGTATCCCTTAATTCCCATTCCTGTTCACCAGACAACACAGACCAATCCAATTTAATTTTCATGCTTAATCCTTATTCAAGTGCGTGTAAGTAACGTTCATATATCATCCTGCTTGTTGCCGTGGTTTTTTTGACCAAAATACCAGAGATATAGAATGTGTGTGAAACGAGGCCAGTAAAATTATCCGCCAACTCAAAGAAAATCTTTTCTTGTCTATCGCCTTCTAAGATAATGGGTGATTCGAATTGGTGATATACCTTGACAAACGTGTTACCTGCGCCAAAGCTTATCGGTTCAACTGATTGCGCGTATCTGACATAATCGCCATTAGTTTTAATAGGGGTGCCATTTGTAAGGTTACCTATTAGCCCATCAACATCAGAGATACCCATACTTATGCCATTAGTCAATACTAATGCATTACCATATTTACCGGAATCGGGAGCACCTATATCTTCTATTGCAATAGATAGCTTTTGTATAATTGCGATGTAACCGGCTGGTGCTGTATATGAAATTGTTCTTGGCGTTATTGAATAATCACCTATATGCGATGTTTCAGTGCCAGTAGCTTCATCCTTTAAGAAACCCGATAGTAGAGTAGTTGACATGAGATTGCCCTTTTAATCATTAGTACCTTTATTTATACTATTTGAAAAGTCCGTTTCGTACAAGTCTTCGCCTTCACTAACATGAAGGGTTTCTTGAATGATATGTATAATCTCCCGAACTTTATCATTATTGCCTGCAATGCTTGAGTAATAAATTTCATCAACTACTGAGATGCACCATCTTGTATATTCTTCACGTGTTTTAAATTTTGGCATCGATCTATGCCTCATTTCGAATCTTTTCTTTAAGCTTGGCAGCTGCCCGCCCATGCTCTTTCATGAAGATTTCAAAATCTGTCAGATAATCATCTGCGACCATCTTCCAACCGAGTACGTACTCGTTGAAATACTCAGTGTTCTCCACGAACTTGTGTTCGTTTTCAGCGAAGATTTCTGGACCAAAGTCCAATTCATCACCATAGATGCCTTCAACGTAATACGTGTTGCCGCCTTTTGCTTTCCAACGCTGCGGACATTCGCCTTCGCCATCCCATGCATGTGCGCCGTAGTTTTCCATGATCTGAGTTTCGATAAGCATTTTCATAATATATTTTCCTGTGTATGTTCCGATTCAATATAATAATTATAACACACTTTCAGGGACATGGCCACAGGTTTTTGCAATTTAAGTGAAAAAACCTTTAAAAAAGACGTATAATGCGTCCATGAATAGAATCTCCAAAGCCAACAATCCTAATGCCGTAGCCACTAGGACCATGCAATATAAGGCAGGCCTTCGAGCATACTTCAAATCTTCTTTAAGTTCATCAGCAGTGTCTGCTTTGTAGCTACGTGGCATGTGTAAGTTGATCCAATGAAAGGATAATACAGCCAATCTAAATTTAATTTTATCAAACATAATTATTATTAATCCTATAAAAAGTATGAATCCTTTCATTTTTGCCTATAAATACATGTAAAGTTAACTTATATTTATCCGGAGGAAAAAAATGGCAACTACTAAAGATTGGCCACAGGCCTGTTACAACGAAGTAAGTATGTGGGTTACTGCAGCATGTAAGGAATATATCGAAACAGTATATTATCCCACATTAACAACTACCACAGTTACTACCACAGACACCACAACTACTGCCGAGCAACCACCTATTACGGATACGGTTTTCCTTGCTGGCCCAGCTCCAGTGTTTGGAACAGGAATTATTCCTTCTCTTTTCATTGCGATATTTGCGTACGGTCTTTTGAAATGGCGGAAACGGGTCTTTTCCGGGTAAGGCGATTAGATCGCCATCTTACCCTTAATTGCGGGCCAGTGTACATATCCAGCTAATTCAAAATCCTTCATTTTGAAGTCATCAATATTCTTGACTCCATTTTTCAATCTTAGATAGCATGGAGCATATGGCTTGCGATCCAATTGCTCATTTACTGCCTCTAAATGATTTTCATATATGTGACAATCTCCACCACTCCATATAAATTCACCAACATCGAGACCTGTACATTGAGCAATCATATGAGTCAACAAAGCATACGATGCGATGTTAAATGGAACACCCAAAAACATATCAGCAGATCGTTGATATAAATGACATGACAATTTACCATCACGCACGAAGAATTGAGATAGTACATGGCATGGTGGTAAAGCCATGTAATGCAAATCAGATACATTCCATGCAGATAAAATATGTCTACGTGAATAAGGATTTACCTTGATATCCTCAATCAATTTAGCAATTTGATCAAATTGCACCCACTCTTCACGTTCGAGATTTGCACCGCCATCGAAACTTTGGTTCCAATCTCGCCACTGCGACCCATATATAGGTCCAAGCATTCCTTCTGCGTAACCTAAAGCTCTGCCTTGGTTCTCTGCATTATCTGTCCAGATGGTTCGTTTGCCTGTTAATTCACTTCTAGGCTTTCCGTAATGAATTTCTGCAAGACGTCTCTCGTCAGTGGAGCCTTCTAAGAACCACAGTAGCTCCGATACCACGGATTTGAATGCCATCTTCTTGGTAGTTAGTAAAGGAAAGCCTTCTTGAAGGTCGAACCTCATTTGAGTACCAAATATTGAAAATGTGCCAGTGCCAGTTCGATCGGGAGTATATATCCCCATCTCTTGCACTTTAGCTAATAAGTTAAGATACTGTCTCAATTATTAATCCTCTAGAGTAAAATGTTGCTGTGACAAAATCATCGGACTTTTAGATTCATGTAACTTAGACCTTTCTTCGTCTTCACTAACCCACATCGTTACAATAGAATCTGTAGTAATTCTTTCATTTTCAAATCCATCATATCGCACAAGATCCAACGCGATATTCGCTGTTTCAGCTGAAACAATGAATTTGAATTTGGACTTTACACCTTCATAACTTGTTAATGTTAACACTTTCCATACTTTCATACTTAACCCACCAATGTTTTAGATACGTCAGGAAAGATTTGGTTGCGGATTCTTTTGATCTCAACCATATCCAGTTCAACATAGCCTTCAGCTACATCAAGAATATACATCGCATTCGAGCGAAGGGTTCTGATAGCCTTCTCTTGTGATTCAACATATTCAGGTTGGGTGTTATTACGGAACCCGATTAGGTCACGTCCCAATTCTGCAGCACGGTCATTTGCTTCAGAGATACAAGCACGATATACGCTGTCTAACATTACCAATTCCTTCATCATATTCTTAACCTCTGGCCGGATGTTTGATTTTGATTTTGCGAGATGGAACTTGGGTGATCTTACCTTTGGCAGCCAAGAACTTAGCTACGTCTGATGATACATTCTCTTTTTTGATATTCATGATATATTTTCCTGTGTATGTTCCGATTCAATATAGATATTATAACACACCTTTAGGGACATGGCAACACTTATTTTCATTTAGCCTAAGTTCTTTTGAAAGTATCCGGATATTGATAATATCCATGTTCTACATATACTTGTACTTTATAACTCATCATGTCATTTCTCCAGGTTAGAAACAAATTGCAACACGGCCGATGATCGCCTGTACGAAGCTATTATCCATCAATGCCATATCCTGACCGATTGACAAACCGATGAAGAAAGGTACAACAGACGCTACGATAGATACTAGTACGATGAAGGCGATATGTTTGATTTTCATGATATATTTTCCTTATGCATGACGGAGATTGTACATGTGAATTTCATCAATATGAAGTTTAAGGTGACGACTATATGCTTCGACTGCTTCAATTTGATTAAGCAGTTCCGAATCCGATTCATAGTCATTGACGCCTAATTGTGATTTTAATTCTTTGACGTCTGTAACAGATTGATCCAACTCGCGCTGATAATAATCTAATTTAGTCATGATATATTTTCCTGTGTATGTTCCGATTCAATATAATAATTATAACACACTTTCAGTGACATGGCAACCCGGTAAGCATAAAAAAACCCGCAAAAGCAGGTTTTTTTTTGACTTTAATCTTCTAAGACATCCATTATATCTTCGCCATGCTTACGATTCCATGCCTCCGTGAACAAGTCTTCCGGATTCGGAACAGCGATTTCCGGCACTTCTTCAGGCACTTCTTCATCTAGTACGGCCGTTAGTTTCTTAACTCGCGCCTTTAAACGTTTAATAACTTCATCAGCATCCATGTAGATATCTTTATTGTCAAGGATTTCTTTAATTTCCTTTTCTGTCAAGAAGTCTTTATATAATGACGTTAGAAGATTGGTAGACCACATCCGATCATGCGATACTTGGTCATATAATTCCCCACCTTTGCCGATCGCGCCACCGGAATAATTGTGGAACATGAATGATGAGTGATCAGCAATCTCAATTGAATCTGACATCATCAACGGGATTGTCGCTGCTGAAGCGCACTCGCCTTCTACATGAACGACGATATTTGCTGGTGTTTCTTGTAGTACTCGGTAGAACTGAATTGCAGTAAACAAGTCACCGCCGCCAGAATTGATATGGATATTGACCGTATCCTCTGGACTTGCGGTACGGATTACATGGAACCAATCCGTATATTCAGATGCTTGCTGGATAGTACCCACCAAATAAAATGAGTGAGAGTATCCAATTGGTACGTATGTATATGCCTTCTGCTCGCGTTCGCCTGTAATAGAACGTGACATATCTTGCTGTCTAAAGTTTTTCATTTACGTACCTCTCAATTGTTTCCATTAATGGTTTAGCCCATGTATTTCGGTCTTCAATAAAAATCTGTGTATCACCACCATCAACACCAATTATGGTTACAAGCTTACGAATAGGTTCACCAGTAAGTTCTTCCCACATGATAGCATATGCGGTTTCTTGCATAAAATAACTATGACACCATTCTGCTATTTTTGGCTTGCTGGATGTCTTGTAATCGATAATAGCAAGTTCACCATCCCATTCGGCTATCAAATCAACGCGGCCTGCAAGTCCTAAGAATTCTGAATAAAGAGGAATCTCTTGGCCGCGAACATTATCTACATGTTCAACCAATACATCAGATACCTTATTAAACAAAGACGATACAGGAGGCATTGACTTTTCTTGATGTATTTCCTTGCCATGTACAAAGTCTTCAAGTAACTGGTGTACCGCAGAACCACGATCCGAAGCTAATCTTGAAACTCGATTAGCTTCTGCCTCGCCTACATTCTGCCTCCACTGTTTAATAGCTTCCTCAGATAAGATTGACAGGCATGTAGTTACGGATATTAACTTACCTTTTGGCGTTTCATATACACGACCCAAATCTGTGGTTATTGATTTCAAATTTGAATATGGTAATTCATATCCTATAGTTTTAAAATAATGTTGTTTCATAATCTATACCTTTTTTGCGTATATTTCCTCACATCTTAAAAAGTCACGAACTAGGCCCGAACGTACCGAATCTGCTTGCGTGAAGTCCACACATGTAAATCCAGTCATCATGTCAATGATAGATCTGAAATGATCAACGGCATGCGTGGTATTCTCTTTATATGAGACCAAGTCAATCTGTTTTGTATCACCTGCGAAAATTACTTTTGTATATTCTCCAAGTCTGGTAATACAGGATGCCAATTCGTGATATGACATATTTTGATATTCATCTACAACAACAACAGCGTTATCAATTGTAACTCCGCGAATGTATGATGTGGTCATAAACTCAACCAATCCACCCATCTCCAATGCACTCCAAAGACGATCTGTTTCATATATTCCAAAAAGTACAGTAAACAGCTGTTTATATGGAGCCATAAACAATGCTTCTTTCTCTTCTTTAGTGCCCGGCATAAATCCCATGTCCTTAGTAGGTACTGCCGTTCTAACGATTACTACCTTTTCGTAAGGGGTTTCACGATTTAATACTTGTTCCATTGCAAGGTATAATGCCAAGAATGTTTTACCAGTACCAGCTGATCCCGACAAGACTAGATTTGAAGGTGCCGCTCCGTTTTGAAATGCATCTAATGTGATTTTCTGGTTTTCTGTTAATGCCTTGATAGTCTTTAAATGTGAAATGTTAAACTTCTTTGGGAAAGCAATCGATGACATATATTAATCCTTAATTGTGGTTCGTTTACCTGCGCCCTTTTTCTTAGCACGCAATACTTCTTCCCAACCTTTGCCAGCTATCCGTCTGGTAGATTTGTGAGTCGCGCCAAATACCGCCGCCGATAATACAATAGCAACTTCCCCCGTCACTGTACATTCAGGACAAGGGTTATCACACGGCATTGCACGATCATCTATTTTATGTAGTTCTTCAAAAGAATGACCACATTTATTACACCCATACACATAAACTGGCATTGGCTGTTTCCTTATGCTGTTAGAAGATATTTAAACTCCAACTCATCAATAGAATCATCAATGAGTTGTTGTTTAGTTCGCATGATATGGATCTTATCATACTTGCTTTTCTTTTCAAGACGTTTTATATAATGACCCAATTCCCGCGAATCTTTACGCAAACGTTCTATTTGGTTTGTACTCATACCAGTATAGCTCAATGACTCCCTTTTATTTTTATTTGAACTCATTTACGCGCAACCTCTCTGAATATATTACATATTATAGTTCAATCAGATTCGGCCAAGTTGATTGAACTAGCCTTTTTGTAATTCCCTTATACAATTTATTTAACTCCTTGTCTTTCATTGCTACTAGAACAGCGGCATCATCAACATGCACATTCTCTAGCATACTTTGAAACATTGCTTCCTTTTTCATTCGAGTGATGTTAGCTCCTGACTTATGTCCTTTGACAAAGTACTTTAACTTACCACACTCTTTAGCCATCTGGCCAGGCTGTAGACCAACCGGACCATCATCTGCTTCGAAAGGCGGAGCGCCAATCGGTAGATCCCATTCAATAGCATCATCAAAAGAACCCTTTAAGATATCTCTTAATGCTAGGCTATTATATTCACGCAGCAATTCACTTTTAGTTTCATTCTTTCGTGTATGAGATACCAATGCCAGGATCTCAGATATAGTCATATTCTTTTTTTGCTTTGCCATGATAAACTCCAATTTTTAAAAAAAGTCTTGTACACATTCTACCAATAGACGATGTCTGTTGGCCATTAGGAAAGGCATTAATTTGCCCTTGTCCGTTCGGTTTGAATTTTGCGTTTCATAATCCTTGTAGATATCTTCGACAATATCTTTCGGAATCTGATCGCAAAGATCCATCATTTTTGTATTACGTATAAAGTTTTTAATCTGCGCATCATCAAGAAAGTCTTCCAATTTTCCGAGGTCAAATTGAATGACACCAGAAATTTTGGCAATTAAGTCTTTACTGACAGATTTTTGACGAGGCGAATTTTCAGCTACAAACTGATCGTCAGGCGAGTGGATATTTGGAATGCCATCTTTTGATTGTCCACGCATAATATTTTCAATAAGATATGTGGTAGGACCATTTTCAGGAACCATCATTTTCTTATTAAGAACAGAGTATTGTTGGACATTCTTGAATCGCTGCAGTTGTTGGAAATCCGAATCTGATGATACGATCATCACAGGATTACCACGTCCAAAGGCCTGAGTATATTTAACCATTGCGGCTATACAATCATCGGCTTCAGCGCGTTCATGTTGTAGAAAAATATATGGCGAATTTTCACGTAGTTCTTCTACGATCTGGTTCAGCATAGAGTATACGTTTTCCCAATCAAGCTTAGGTTTCTTCTTCACATCCTTTCGATTGGCCTTGTATTGTGGAAATACTTCTTTTCTCCAAGACCTGCCTTCAAGGCAAACAACCATTCGTGTATCATCAGAAGTAGAATAATGTTCACGGAATTTGAGGTTATACTTTCGCAATTCATTAAGTATAAAGACTCGTAAGTCGTCAATGTCTTTATCCATTTTCTGAGAAATGATCTGGCCGATCATCGCTCCGTTAAAGTCAATCAAAATCATAATCTACTCCAATTAATTTATCCCATATAACTATTATCACACATAATACATCAAAAAGCAACGTTTATTTTTTCAATCAAAGCCTCTTTATGTTTATTGAGATGGGCCCTTCTGACCTTGCACTGGATCCAATCATTATAGTAATCGTCGGATATGATGGCATCACGAAGAAATTGCTCTCTGGCTTCCAAGTACCCACACTCTGATTTGGTAGTGCACAAGTGTAATATGACTCGTGAGAAGTTTTCCTTCCCATGTTCTTGAATGTCTGCACTGAATCTTTCAGATGATCCATAATATTTCTCCCAATCCGATACAGCTTTATAACGTTTGCCTTTACCTTTAACTTGCTTTCTTTTAATTGATACAAAAAATTTCTTTCCAATGTACTTCTTCCCGTTTAAATTATTGGTGATCATGTATACAAAGCCAACATAAACAGGCTTAGAAGGGTTGAAGTCTTCCGGTAAGGCGAAGACTTCGTTTTGATAATTCCACATAATATATTTTCCTTGTTTATTATATGGAATTATTTATGTTAGGTAATTACCATTTGGTTTTAGAAACCCAGTTCTGTAATGCCATGTAATCACCAATTACCTGTTCTTCATCTGTTCCAAGATCCTTAATAATATAAGGTACAGTCCGTTGCCCTGGATACATGATAGCGAAGTTTGCAGTAGTGATATCATCCCCCAGCACTTGCTCTTCATAATCAATTCCACGGTTGTTCATTAACGCTTTCGCATTAATGCATGAAGGACATGCTGGTGATTTTCTTGTGTATATTGTAATCACATTATTCTCCTTAAAAATTTCTTGTGTATATCGTAATCATATTATTTTTCTTAAAAGTCAATTTCGCAATTACCACCAGCACATGCCGATGATCCTAATGTATCTACGTCAATAAATTTCTTATCATGCAATTCCTCAACCCAATTAATTGGCTTTTGATTTGCAATAATCTTCTTCCACTTATGTAGGATATAAGCATCTTTGAGGCATAGCTCGGTCATTTTCTTATCGCCATTCATGTAGTTATCAGCGAACCTATTGAACCGGCGAACCCAATCAGATTTCTTAGCATTCTCAGAACTTTCAAGTGAAATGTCATCACCCATGCCTACTGCTGTAGAACAAGCAGCCCAGAGATTACTGAATACTGATAGGCCATCTACCACCAATCCGCTAGCAAAGATAGCGCCATCGCCATACTTCTCAACCATCTCTTCAGCAGTATAAACCGCAGTATTTGGAGCTTGGTTGTAATCGCGATCGCCTGTCATTGACAAGAAGGAAATGCCAGAGAAGCTATAACGATTCTCAAATACATACTCTTCTACTTCATCCCAGTCATCAACAATAATCGTATTGGATACATTATGTCGTAGACCTTCATCTGCACACAAATCAACATCTGTTCCCGCCTCAATCCAATGCTTCTGGACTGCAGCTACCTTAGCTAAGTGATCAACACCCAACAAGTCATTTTTGAAGATTGAGCCTTCATTTGGTACAATTGGAAATGAGATGACATAATCAGAATTTGTTGATGACCATACAGAATCTTCAACCATATGCGGATTAGTTCGTTTGATCAACGCACCAACTTCAGAGTCTTTGGTGATCTGTACATTTCTCAAATAACGAGCAGAGTGTTCAGCATGAATACCAGATGCTGTTTTCAATAGAACCGAGGCATTACCAGATGGCTTCACGCAAGTGGTTCTGGCAGCAGGATTAATACCAATCAACGCAGCAAGTTCTTTATTCACTTCCTTAATGATTGTTGCACCTTTTTCAAGAATCTTTTCATCAAACAAGATATCAGGACTATTCATCCAACCTGTAATCGATGCGCCAATCAATGCTTCACGTTCAAAGATTTTCTGAGTAGTTTCTGGCAAGAATTTGAAGTCAGTATATCCTGCCTGCAATGTACCCAAGATAGCTGAAGCACGACAAGCCTTATAGAAGTCTTCTTCAGTAAGACATAATGATCCATTGATCTCTGTAAGATTACATCCCTGCCAACCAGACACACCATCGATTTGAGGAAACATGCCAATCTCAACACACGGATTTACTGTATGTTCACGTGACTTAACCAATACAAATCCAGGCTCTCCAAACTCACGTACCATTTTCATTGCTTCTGCAAATTCTGGTCTTGTAATTTCATCACGTACAATGACCACTGAATTATTTGACCTGCCGCGCTGCGGATTGTCATTAAACCAATTACCTGTCTTGGCTGTAAGCATTTCCATATCGTCTGGCGAGAAAAGACAAATTGTAGCTGATCTACGAACGCCACCAGATAGTACTGCATCAGCAATAAACATACAGATATCATATACATGGATAGGGCGCAATTTAAGTGAACCAGATTCAGATTTATTCAACAGACCTTGTACCAGATGTTCAATATGATCCAAACACTTACGTAATCCTTCAGGTCCAGGTGCTTTAAATCCACCTGAAATCATTGAACCTTTTGGACGAATTGAATTCAAATCAAAGAATACTCTTCGACCATTAAATTCAGAATGCTTACCACCTTCCTCTATATAAGAAGATACTAATACATCAATAGCCGTAGCCCAACCTTCAATTGAGTCTTCAACTACATGCGTTTTTGGTGCTTTCTTACGAACAGCGATAGTAGGCATTTTGGCAACGTGATGTTTCTGTACAGAGAAACCAGCTCCAGCTCCACATAATAAAATGTAGAAGAATTCGCCAAAAAATTCAGGTCTATCAGCATATGATGATGTACAGTTATACATTCTCATTTGATGTTTAAGTAACTGATCACCACCAAACTGCAAACTTCGTTGCGCTCCAAGCACACGCTTTTCTTTATACCCTTGTCTTGCCTCTTCAATAAAACTTACAATCTTATCAATTGACTTTGCATAGAAATTAGAATGCATAGCCATCACACGATCTACTGCTTCATCCCATGTTTCATATCGATTCAGCGAATCATTAAATCTCGCATATGAGTCAAAGAATTTTGTATCCGACATCATTTGTCTGGCATCCGTCAATCTATCAGCACGAATAGATACCATTGATTTCGGGCGTGGAGAGAGTTTTACGGTCATAAGTGTTCCTCATTATTTTTAGTGATTATTAATTATACCATAGAAAGTGGCATAATACAACATTTATTTTCTTGATAGGACAAAAAAAGCCAGACCGAAGTCTGACCTTTTATTGAAACTGAGATTTACTTAGATGATGAATTTTTCTTTTCGAATGCTCGATTGCCGAACCAAAAAGATATAACTGCAGCAAAGATCGCTTGTGTTTCAGGATCCCATACTACATCCATCGCAGCTAATAATGTATCACCCGAACCAACAATTTCAATTATCAGGGCAACTTTCATTGCTGTAAAGAGGCCCATGAACATATATGTGATTACAGGTCGGACTGATTTTCGTAGTCCACCAAAGAAACCAGAATCGTTTGACATAGAAGTATCATGTGCAATCAAACGCTCATGTTCTTTGTCAGCAGCCTTAGTTTCATATGTTTTTAATTCCAATGCCACACCCTTCTCAAGAGCCTGTAGATCAAGCTTCTTCATTTCAGCAGTGTGCTTATTGGCAGTTTTTTGCTTGTGAATATCTACTATAGTAGGTAACGCGGAACCCGCGAAACCCACCAAAGAAGAGATGATAGACGTTAATGCAATCATACGATTACCTCTTAATCTAAGCTAATCAGTGATAAATCAGTTGCGACCCATATTCTCTCGTCTTTTTCTGATGTATACTGGATAACGTCTTTGCCTGTTTTGTTATTTTTGCCGGTGCGTCCAGGACCAAAGTACTCAGTACCTCTAACGACTATGTAAGAGACTGAATCAGGAAACTTCTTTTCCCAATTTTTATCCTTTGAAACTGCTTTCCAAAGATAAAATTCTACGTTCTCAATTTTCTCTTTGTTGTTCCAATCAATTACTTTGATTTTTTTTTTACGGCATTGTCATCTACTGCAGATTCCACAGCTTCTTCAACTGCTTCATCGGTCTCGCGCTTGCGCTTTGAATCTTTAAACTTGCCAGTGTTTGACTTAGTCTTCAACTCAATCTTGTTGGGCTTTCAACAACTCCAGTGCTTCATCCTTATAATCAACAGGAATTACAATTTCAGACATTTCGTCACGATCGCCCGGCTCTGCAGGAATTTTAGCCTTGTCAAATAACTTCAAACGGGCTTTGGCTTCCTTATCATCTTTGGCTGGAACAAGACGCAATGTCATCTCATCAGGGCCTGCCTTAGCTTCTTTCATATACAAATACTTTTCTAGTAACGACATTACATTCTCCTAAGATTAATACTTATTACCGGATTGTTTTGAGATATCCATATCGATATCATTCCAAATATCAGCTATCTGATCAATAAGCTTTTTCATTTTCGCGAAATCTTTACTATATCCTGCACCCATACTCTTTTGGATACCAGATGAAAGATTGCTTTTTGGATCAAGGGATTTACCAAGACGTTCAATCATCTCTGCAACGCCTTTATATCCTATAGATTTAGTATACTCTAATACCTGTTGATATTCCTTGTCCATCATTTTCATCGGTTTATTCCTTGCTACTTAACTTTGAATTTAAAGTCTGTGCCTTTTTGGATCTCAGAAATAAATTTGACGAATGATTTGTGGCTGTTATTTATCCAGGCCATGGCTTCAGCATGTTCACTAGGCTTAGAAAATTGAATTACTTGTTCAGCTTCATAAGTGAGGTCTTTTACCAAGTCATCCATTTCATCAACTAAGGTTCTAACGCCCGAAGATATCATAGAAGCAATAACATCATCGCCGAAAAATTCGTATGCGGTACCCTTTGCTTCAACTACCTTTTCTTTTTCTAATACCTGTTGGTATTCCTTATCTAACATTTTCATTGATTTATTCCTTATGTTTCTTTATTATTGACAGACCAAATATTTGCTAGATCTGTAGCTTTAGCTAAAGCTTAAAACTTTAGCTAAAGCTTTTCTCAGAAGCCCTTTATTAAAATTTCATACCGAATACTTTTTCACATACTTTGATGATATGATCTTCTAACTTAGAAAGTTCCTTATCGCCTTTGCTATCTTCTTCGTCCTGACAGAAAGCTCGCAAATTTGCGGTACCTTCAAGAATATATTCACCCACCATTTCACCAATATCATCTTCATAATCTTCATAATCAACTGCTTCTACTAATCCTTTTTTTGCTTTTGCTAGCTTTGCTTCATTCATACGATCACGATACTTATCTGCTAAATTTGACATATATTACCCCTTCATTTTAATTGTATTTTTCTTTTTATTCTTATTCTTCAGCTTATTTTTCTTAGCCTTCTTAAGAATCTGGACTCTATTCTTTTTATAATCAAGGCGGGCTGCCTTGCGATCTTTGTTAGCTTCCGCACCCTTACGTTTCTTTTTTACGATGACCTTTTCGTCAACTTCTTCATCGTCTTCTTCATCATCTACTTCGATTTCAACTGCTTCTTCCTTGACTTCTTCTTCCTTGGCTTCTTCAACTTCTGCCAAGGCAGAAGCTTCTAGAAGGACTTCTTCAAGTTCGGCAATTTCAGCTTCAAGAATAGAGATCTCTTCATCAATCTTTTCTATACTCTTATTATACCGCTCTTCTTTAATTAAAGCAACCTTTTTCTCATGATCAATCTTTTCTATACTCTTATTATACCGCTCTTCTTTAATTAAAGCAACTCTTTTCTCATGTTCAGAGACAGATTCTTCAACTTCTTCTTCGTCTTTCTTTTTTGCAGGAGTAGTATCTACTGCATCGCCTGTAGAGTTCGTAGGCTCTTCTTTGATTTTACGTTTTTCTTCTAAAGCTTTTCTTTCTTCTAATGGCAATGTATCTTCCATTGCTTTTAGAACTTGATCTATTAATGCATTTGACATTTTATTTTCCTCGAGGTTATCTTAATATATCGCCAGCTGTTATCATAATTTTACGTGTTGTTGGCATATGAGTCACCTGATATATGTTTGCATTAAACACAGTATCTACTGGCTCTAAATTTTCAGTAACCCTGATTCGGGTACCTTTTGCAGCAATGACATCTCCAGTTATTGGGTCAGCCACATCCTTTACTAAATGATAGAAACCGGCAATCAGGTTGCCTTCTTCTACATAAAAGCATTCTTTTAATTGATGATCAGTTACACTAACACCCATCTTCTCCATCGTCTCAACAATAGATTTTTCTGACATACCAGTTGCTTCTTTGACGAGGTATAATGCAGCAGCATAAGATGTAATAGAAGCTCCTGGCATTTTACCTAACAACCTTCGTACATTAAATACCAATTTATGAAAGTATGTATATGCAGCTTTTTGATCACCCGATACTGGCTTTTTAATTACCTTTCCTTTCTCGTCAATTAACCCTTGCTTATATGCCGCGGTCTTTTCCCAAGGCATTGTTAATAAACGCAGAAATCTTAACGCATATATCGTATCAGCAGCTCTTGATAATAATCCCATTATACTTCCCTTAATTTAGATACCACATGTTTGTCTAATGGTATTTCTACCATATCATTATCATCTAGAAAACTTAATAAGATGAGAAATGGCTTTATAACAGGCCAATTCTGTTCATCTTGAAATTTAAACTTCATCATTTTATGTGCTGCATCTATACCAAATACATTATAAATGATTGTTATATGATTTAATATAAGGCGTTCTTGAAGGTCATCTTTCGATTTCATATACCTACCAAGAAGCCTTTTCACATATTTAAACCGATGTAAGTCTTCATAAAATTCCTCTATATTTTGACATTGAGGATTTTCATAATGATTCATAGCAAATAAAACAAAGTTTTCTTCATTTATTACATCAAAAAGTCTAGTCATAATTCCGCCAATAAGTTACTGTATGTACTTATTTATTACTTCTTTTTACGGCGACTTTTCTTCTTAGGAGATACAATTTCTTCAACCACTTCTTCAACCACTTCTTCGATGACTTCTTCAATTACAACTTGTAATGGTTCGTCAACTACATCGACAATCAGTTCTTTTTCTGGAGTCGGCATTACTTCGGTTAAGAGCACTTTTTCGTTATTCCACTCTGCAACAAATTCTTCGGATAGACGAATACCTTTCATCTTCTGATTACCACGGAAGAAACCGTTTGGTGATGCTTTTGTACCAGCCAACAAATCCTGTTTGCGATACTGTGCTACTTGTTCTTTTACGCTCATATTAGTCTTCCTTTATATTGGTGAGGTCTGTTACCCATTTTCTTGTGGATCTACCATCTGCATGCTCAACAATTACATAATTGGTGGCAAGTCTGGTGATGGTAACTACTTCTTCTGTTGTGGCGATTTGAACTTCTTCGCCGACATTAAATAAATCTCCGCGCTTATATGCTTCACGTTCTTCTGAGATTGGCTCAAATTTAACCTTACGTCTAAAATCTTCTACTTCTTCTAAGCCCATGTTCGTACGAATTGAATTATACATTTCATGAACATAATCAGAATCGACAGGCATCTTAGTCATAAATTCATCTACATTATTATCTTCAACAGACTTATATAATGTATCATCAGCAACAGGTTGAAATCCCATTACACTGATATTATGAAAGTTAAAATACCCATGTCTGTCAGTTAAGCCATTATGTTCATGCAGCAGGTCGAGAATATCATTTTTTCTACTCTCTTCAACATATACCATGATATCCCCATATCCGGATTCAAAGTATTCGGTTGCCTTTTCAAGCACAACCTCTTGCTCTGTCCCTGTGCCTGATCGAAACGAACGAGCATGGCGAGGAAATAATTTTCGGTAATGTTTGACCATATAATCTTCAGCGATATCGAAAATGCGATAATCAGTGTTAAGTTCGTTCGAGGTAGTATTTATCTTATCGAACAATTCTAAGTGTTCGTTAGTAGGTATTTTAAAATCGCCCACACCAAACACTGCCAGCTTACCGCCAGTTCTTGTTTGAAAAAAATCAGTAAATTTTAACATCTGCATACCTTACTTTAAATTGATATAAGTATTTATAAGCCCATTCCATCACGAACTTCTTGCATTAATTCGTCTGCATTGACGTGATTTGGAAGGCCTTGAGTAAATTTTTCTATATCATTATCCATCGCTGCCGCTCTCATTTTAGAAGCGGACATTCCAGCGGCACCATCCTGATCAGGATCTCTCTCGCCAGCGGATACGACATCAACACCGCCTTCGAATTTATAATACCCATGTTTTGCTTCAACGCCATTATATTTGTTGACCATACCGTCAAAAGCTTTTACTCGATCAGAACCGACAACCATTGTTAAGTGACGTGTTCCAGAGTTATATTCCTTTACAAGAATATCGAAGACATGTTTTACTGACATGTCATCCAATATCTCATTTTTCATTTTAAAAATCTCACGCATCCACTTGATCTTGGTACTGAATTTTAAAGGATTTTTTGCGGGGTCATGGGACTGAGATGCGTATATATGAATCTTTCCGCGCTTCTTAGACGCTTCTTTTTTCATTGCATTGACCAACTTTAAATGGCCAATGGTCGGTGGATTAAACCGGCCAAAGGTCATTACAACTATGTCATCCTTAGATTCTCTGAAAAACTCGAAAAACGTCTTCATATCTTAGCCCTATTTATTTTTATATATTATATCATATTTCTTATATGATGACAACAGTTATTTATCCGCGGTTTGGCGATTCCCAACCCTTAATGATATCAGGACTAAAATTATTAGATGAAAACTCCAATCTATCAACTAGTTTGACAGCGCCGGCTCGAGCAGTAATCGATACAAACCCTTCTGCACCTGTAACCTTAAAGCCATTTTTAGTCTTAACAAAAGTATTTATACCGCCAATTTGACTAAGCTTTTTGATCAAAACCAACTTGGCATCGACCAAAGCATTTTGTAAATCGAAGATAGAGACAATAGAAGAAGTGGAATGTTTAGTAAAAAATGATAATGTTTCATCTCGCTTTTCCTGCCATACCAATTTGGCCTTTTCAGTCTTAACCTTATCAATGCTAACTTGATACTTAGCTTCAATATATTTTTGTAATTCCTTAACATGATTCTTTGTATCTGTAATACGCTGACCTTTACGCACATATGTGTTATTGAACGTATTGGTCATGATGTTAAGGTCTTTCATGTCAGACATATCTTTTAACGCATTAGAAGAAACCTTACTGAACAACTTACCGGCATTTGATAGGTGCTTTGTAACTTCATCAGTATCTGCTTTGGTCATTGTTACTGTTCCAGACAGATCATGCAAGTGTGCATCTTGTTGCCATACAGAAGAAACATTCTTTAATTTGGAGGCATCGACATTAAATGATGCTGACAAGCTCTCGAATGAATCGCCTGAATATGCCGTATGCCATACAACACCAATCTTAGCAGCTTTAATTTTCTTTGCTAGATCAGATGAAGCTGGCACCGCATACAGGATTGTATTGGGATGAAATGTAATATACTTCTCACCTTCAATCGTCTCTGAACCAAGGTCATTGGTGAACATGAGATCACCTTGCAAGATTCCTTTGATACCAACCTTTGGCAACTCTTCAAGAGCTACCTTCAATTTGGCGTTTAAATCACCTGAAGTATCATCATCAATATCCTGTGGTGTTTTATATACCTTTGGATTCTTGTTGAATATACCTTTCTTGGCAACAAAGAATTTGCCATCAGTAGGATCTGTCCCGGCAAAAATCGCCGGAGCTCCATCCCATTTAACAGTAATGTCTTGTTCTGTAGTAGTACTGCCAGCTAACATATCGCGTAACGATCGAAGAGCATTGATCGCATTTCTTGCGCCATTAACGCCACCATCGATAACTAGATCCTCTAGTCAAAGGTGCGTCATATGTGAATTCTTTGCTTCAGTAATAAACTGTTTGAATGATTTCATAATCGGCTGTAACCTCCTTTTTTTATCTAGACGCTTTGTTTCTTGAACGTCCTACCTCTACGGTATGATTCTGATTGAGTACCTTCAGGAACATATATTGTATCAATTCCATCAGTATACCATTTTAATTTTTAGCTTCTGTGATAAATTCTTTAAATGTTATCATATTCAAGATACCTTAATGAATGTAGAAGAGATAGGCAATGATGAAGAAGCAAAGTCAATCATCGACTGTAGAAAAGCAGTCTTTTGAGCTTTCTTCATTTTCAACATAGCCATTCCAATCTCAGCTACTTGGTATTTTGAAACAACATATGATAAGGTATTGTCTTTGAGCAATATCACAGATCGGTATTCTTCACGAGTATATTTCTTCATCGATCTTGGATCTAACTGCTTGCCCATGCTAAACAATTCATCTGTAACATTGGCAAAGTCAGTTTCAAACCGTTTGATGATCTTTTTAGTATCGGTGATCTTGTATTTTGAAACAGATTTAAGTGCATTCATTACGCCAGTATTACCGATCTTACCCATCGCCGAATTGGCGCCTTTAATTTCGCCCTGAATTTTACCAGCAGCATTGAAGCTACGAAGTTGAATAGATCGGCCACCATTAAAATACATGTACATATCCATTGACTGGTCAAATCCGCGTTTGCCCATTTCAAATCCTTCAAACTCAATAGATAACCGCGAATCTGGATGGTTATACATCGCAATTGAGGCAGTTCCTTTGACCTTCTTCAACGACACACCAACAAGCTTTTGTTGATCAAAAAGTTCAGTAATCACATCATTCAATACTGCAATTGAAGTATACTGATTCCAGTCATGGTTTTCTACAGAAGAATGTACCATCCATACATCGGAAGGATTCCACTTATCAAGACCAATAGAAGATCCTGCATTTGAAATGCAATTCTTAGCAGCTTTGGATAGGTTTGTTATGAATGTAGATTTTGAACGTTGATGGATTGTATAGTCACCAGCATGTTGAGAGCCTGCAATAGTCCTTGCACAGATTTGAGAGGACTCTACCCATGATTCTGGGGCCTTTTCCATCAAATCTTCGATCGTATACTTAGACATAACTCGGCTTGATGCCTTCAGTAGATCAGCCATTCCAAAATCAGTATTTGGGTTTTTAAGTGCGGCGGCAATATGGTATGCTTGTAAAGATTCATTTTCGTCAGTATTGAGGTCTTTAGATGCGTCAGGTTTCATTACAAGATTGATACCATAATATGGTGAAGTCTCATCAAACCCTATAGCACCAGCACTAGACCAGTTAAGGGCTTTAACAGAATCATCTTTATACGAACCTGGGATTTCCTTTAATACTTTCTTATAAGCAGCATCTCGATCCGCTACGTATATATTGATACGTGTTTGGGTGGGCATTTTTGTCTTGCCAAATCCAAGCGAATCGAGAACGCGTTTAATATTAAGCATACCGGCATTATTACCGACAGCCTCTTCCATGTAGTCTTTAAACGATATCATGAATTCAAATTCCCATATAAGTTAAATATATATTTATATGTATTTATACATACTAGGTTTTACGCACCATCTCCAAGTATTGTGTATTATCCTTCGTGGTAATGCGCTTATCTACACTAAAGTTCAAGAATATATATTCCAAATCAATCGAACGATCAGTTTCTTCTTCTGTATCAAAAATAGTCAGATAAAACTTATCAATCGAATCAATGGCAGTATATATCAAACTGGAACCACCGATGAAGTATGCGTCATCCATACCCGAAATAATCTTGACTCGATGTAAATTGGAGTCGAGGTAATCAATGATAGATGCTGTGGTCCATTTCTCATCATATGTATCTTTATTCAAATTATTTCGATCCGATACTACGACATTGAACCGTCCAGGTAAAGGACCGTTTAATGATTCCCAAGTCCCAGAACCCATCACCACAACGCTACCGGTAGTTAACTCTCTAAATCGAGCCATATCACGCGCATGATCATCGGTATAAATTTTCCAGGGTAGGCGTCCTTCAAATCCATATCCACCCAACTTATTCACTGCCATTATTCCATAATTCATAATACTCTCCTAAAAATTAAAACTACCAAAGTCAGATGCTGGTGCCTTTCCTGGAACGAATACATCGATATTATCAGATGCCTTACCGCGAGGTTCAGATGATAAACCTGCCGTTGGCTGATCACAATCAAAGAACTTCATCTTCGCTCGATCTACACCTAAATTGAACTTTGGCATATCACCTGGATCTGAGTATCTATTTTTAAGCTGTTTTACAACAACTTGATTCATTCTCTTTAACTCGTCTGTCGCAATCAAAGCGAACATCAGATCGGCTGTTGCTGGTAGACCAAAAGATTCAGATACATTGGTCAAGTCAACATCACTATTACCATATCCTTCGCGGTTGGTTTGAGTCGCAGTAATTACCGGAACATCAAATTCAATCGCCAATCCACGCAATTCTTCCGCAATAGATTTAACCAATGTATATGAATTGACGTTACCATTATTCTTCATTCGAGCACTTGCACATATATTTAGATAGTCTACAAAAATGACATCTGGCTTCATATTCTGCTTATGCTTCAACTCATTTAATAAGTGTCTGAAGTGACCTACATGACATGAGCCTGTAGGATATTCTTTAATTACCAATCGGCCTTGAGTTTTGGCCTTGATCTTATCTACCTTACTTATAAACATATCACGTGACATATTTTCAATATCATTCAATGGAACATTAAATAAATTCGCATCGATACGTTCTGCAATCTTTATCTCAGCCATTTCCGCTGTAATGTAAAGTACGTCATGTCCCATTTTCAGAGCCGATGCTGCAGAATGACACATAAACATACTTTTGCCAACACCAGTTCCTGCGAGGATTACTGTTAACGTTTTCCGGACATAACCGCCTTTGGTTATTCTATTGATCATTTCGAGATCGCTAGGAATTTTCGCTACTTCAAGATTGTAGTATTCATGACGCTCTACAGCATCT
>Ga0208801_1000097_pt1 | contig 25813 bp, 18 predicted proteins | sample Colrivmet1370B02_FD_187626 | JGI IMG/M metagenome (GOLD analysis project Ga0208801, IMG submission 187626) | Estuarine microbial communities from the Columbia River estuary - metaG 1370B-02 (SPAdes) (version 2) | ecosystem: Environmental > Aquatic > Marine > Intertidal zone > Estuary | place...
CCAACAAGTGTCAGTTCCTTTATGGCAAGTTGGCCCTACTGGATTTACCTTAATTAACAAAGTATCATTATCACAATCATTTTTAATGGATACAACATTCAAAAAATTACCACTTTCTTCACCTTTCGTCCATAATCTGTTTTTTGTTCTACTAAAAAAAGTTACTTTTTTAGTTTCTTCAGTTTTAGCAAATGCTTCAGTATTCATATAACCCAACATCAACACATTTTTTGTTATATTATCCTGAATTATCGCTGGAACTAAACCATTTTCGTTTTTATCAAAATCTATATTCATAATCGTATCTTTCTAATAAATGTTTTTTCATCAAACTAAGTTTGATTCTAATTTTATAACCTTACTGGTATATTTTTCTTTTTTAATTCCTTTTTTAAATCAATAATTTCAATTTCCTTAAAATGAAATACACTTGCAGCCAAAGCAGCATCTGCCTTTCCTTCAATAAAAGTATCCGTAAAATGTTGCATATTTCCTGCTCCTCCAGAAGCAATTATTGGAATATTAACTAATTCACTTAAAAATGCCAGAGCTTTATTGGCAAACCCATTTTTTGTACCATCGTGATCCATTGACGTAAATAAAATTTCACCAGCTCCACGTTGTTCCACTTCCTTAGCCCAGTCAAATAATTTAATATCAGTTGGAACTTTACCTCCTACCAAATGCACCATCCACTCACCATTAATTTGTTTGGCGTCAATAGCTACAACAATGCACTGGCTTCCAAATTTAGCTGCTAAATCATTAATTAATTGTGGGTTTTTTACTGCTGAAGAATTAATGGAAACCTTATCTGCTCCAGAGTTTAATAATATTTCAACATCTTCCACTGATGATATTCCTCCTCCAACTGTAAATGGTATATTCACTTTTTCTGCAACGTGCATCACCAATTCCGCTAACGTTTTTCTTTTTTGCTCAGTTGCAGTTATATCTAAGAAAACTAATTCATCTGCTCCATTTTCAGCATATATTTCTGCCAATTCAACAGGATCACCTGCATCTCGTAAATCAACAAAATTCACACCTTTTACAGTACGTCCATTTTTAATATCTAAACAAGGTATTATTCTTTTTGTAAGCATAGTTTCGTCACCCTGTACTTGTTTCAGGGTCTCATTATTTTATAAATCCAATTTTCTTAATGCTGGATTCAATAGTTTTATTAAATTTATTTTCCAATCGTGATGCCAATTTTTTAATTGTTTTTCTCTTGAAACTGCCTGTTTTATATCAGAAAACTCTTCAAAACAGCCTAAATCATTAAGATTATATTTTGATGTAAACTTCGACCCCTCACCCAAAATATGATCTAATACTCTCTTTTTTAAATTTGAAGTTACACCAATATAAAATGTTGTTCTATATTTATTTGTCATTATGTAAACAAAACTAATTTTCATAATTTGATGTGATTCTGAAACAAGTTCAGAATGACGTTAACATTCAATCTAATTTTAATTATTTAAAATAAAGTTCTCAATTTCCTTCATACTAATTTTATGCTCATAAATCGCTTTTCCAATAATTGTACCTTCACAACCCATTTTAGCCAATTTTGGTAATTCACTAAATGTTGAAATTCCTCCTGAGGCTATTAAATTAATATTGGAAGTCTCCTTCAATATTTTTTTATACAATTCAAAAGAAGGACCTTGTAACATTCCATCTTTTGAAATATCAGTACAAATAACATAGCTAACACCTTCTTTTTCATAGTTTTGAATAAAAGGAATTAATTCTTCAGTTGATTCTTCCAACCAGCCACCAACAGCAACTTTTTCGTTAGTAGCATCAGCTCCTAAAATTATTTTTGCAGCTCCATAATTTTGCAGCCAATTTTTAAATGTTGAAGGATTTTTAACTGCTATACTACCTCCAGTAATTTGATTTGCTCCACATTCAAAAGCAATTCTTAAATCATCATCCGATTTTAAACCACCGCCAAAATCTATGGATAAATTAGTTTGTGAGGCAATTGTTTCTAAAACTTTATGATTCACAATATGGCTCGCTTTTGCGCCATCTAAATCTACCAAATGCAAATATTTAACTCCGTGGTCTTCAAACATTTTGGCTACTTCTAGCGGATTTTCATTATATATCTTTTCAGTTGCATAATCACCTTTTGATAAGCGTACACATTTACCATTTATTATATCAATTGCCGGGATAATTCTCATCTTATAATTCTAAAAAATTCTTTAATATTTGTTCTCCTGCCACACTACTTTTTTCCGGATGAAATTGCACTCCATAAAAGTTTTTTTCTTGTAAAGCGGAAGCATATTTTATTCCGTATTCAGTTACGGCAATTGCCTCGTCATTTAAAGGAACGTAAAAACTATGAACCAAATACATAAATTCTTTTTCTTTTATTCCTTTAAATAAATCTGACTTTAAGTTTTCAATTTGATTCCAGCCAATTTGTGGAACTTTTTCACGGTTATCAAATTTTACAACATCTACATCAAAAATACCCAATCCTTTTGTGTTTCCTTCTTCGCAAAAATTACACATTAATTGCATACCTAAACAAATCCCTAAAACGGGTTGTTTTAAAGTTGGAATTAATTTATCCAAACCAGTTGCCTTTAATTTTTCCATAGCGCTACTCGCTTCTCCAACACCTGGAAAAATCACCCTATCGGCTGATTGAATTGTTGCTACATCATCTGATAATATCGCAGTGTATCCTAAACGCTGAATAGCAAATTTTATAGACTGAATGTTTCCTGCTCCGTAATTTATAATTACTATTTTCATTATAACATTCCTTTTGTACTAGGTAAAATCATTTTTTCTGAATCTCTTTTAACAGCTGCTTTTATGGCTTTTGCAAAAGCTTTAAAAATGCCTTCAATTTTATGATGCTCGTTCGTTCCTTCTGCCTTAATATTTAAATTACAACGTGCACCATCGGTAAACGATTTAAACAAATGAAAAAACATTTCAGTTGGCATTTCACCAATTTTTTCACGTTTAAAATCGGCATCCCAAACCAACCAGTTTCTTCCACCAAAATCAATAGCCACTTGAGCTAAACAATCATCCATTGGTAAACAAAAACCATAGCGTTCTATGCCTAGTTTATTACCTAAAGACTTAGCAAACACTTCACCTAAACCTATCATAGTATCTTCAATTGTGTGATGTTCATCTACTTCCAAATCACCTTTAACTTGAATCGTTAAATCCATATTTCCATGACGAGCAATTTGATCTAACATATGGTCAAAAAAAGCTATTCCTGTTGAAATTTCACTTTTTCCTGTTCCATCTAAATTTAATTTGATGTAAATTTTTGTCTCGTTGGTATTACGAATTAATTCAGCTGTACGATTTTCTAATTTTAAAAACTCATATATATTTTCCCAATCACTACTTTCTAAAGCAATAACACTGTCTAATTCATCTCTTTTTACTGTAATTTCTCCGGTACCAAGATTTGTATTGTCATTTATAAAAATACCTTTTGCACCAAGATTTTTAGCCAATTCAATATCAGTAAGTCTATCTCCAATAACAAATGAGTTTTCTAAATCATACTCTTCAGAAAAATATGCCGTTAATAAACCAGTACCTGGCTTACGAGTGTTCGCATTTTCATGAGGAAATGTTCTATCTAAAAATACATTATCAAACACAACACCTTCGTTTTCAAAAGATTTCATTATAAAATTATGAACAGGCCAAAAAGTATCTTCCGGAAAAACATCGGTTCCTAATCCGTCCTGATTAGTAATCATCACCAATTCAAAATCTAATTCTTTCGCAATTTTTCCTAAAAAGGTAAAAGCTTTAGGGTAAAAAATCATTTTTTCAAACGCATCAATTTGCTCGTCAACAGTTTCTTTTATCATGGTACCATCACGATCAATAAATAATACTTTCTTCTTCATATTAAATTTCTTTTAAAGCTTTTATCAATAATTTATTCTCTCTATTTGTCCCAACTGTTAGCCTCAGTGTGTTTTCACATAGAGGTTGTGTAGTTCTATTTCGAATAACAATTCCCTTTTCAATTAATTGCTTATACCTCTTTCCTGCGTCATCTACTTTCACTAAAATAAAATTTGCATCAGTTTCATAAACCATTTCTATAAACGAAACTGATTTCAGTTTATGCTGTAACTTTTTTCTTTCCTCTAAAATAATTTCAATTTCCTTTTGAACTTTATTTCTTGTTAAAATTCTTTTTAATGCTTTTTGCTGCGTTAACTTATTTACATTATAAGGAGGTTTTATTTTGTTTAAAACGGCAATTATTTCGGGAGATGAATAACAAATCCCCAATCTAATTCCTGCCATTCCATATGCTTTCGATAAAGTTTGAGTTATAATTAAATTTGGAAATTCACTCAATCTTTTTAGCCAACTTATTTGACTGGAAAAATCGATATATGCCTCATCCAAAACAACCAATCCTTTAAATTTATTTAATAATTCTTCAACGTTTTCTTCTGAAAATGAATTTCCTGTTGGATTATTAGGTGAACATAAAAATAATATTTTAGAATTTTCATCTATCGCGTCAAGAATTTGTTTGATGTTCGGTTGAAAATCATTGGTTAAAATCACCTCTCGTTCTTCAACATTATTAAGAGTTGCCAATACTTTGTACATTCCATAAGTTGGAGGCAATGTGATGATATTATCTTGTTTTGGTTCGCAAAATGCCCTAAAAATTAGATCTAAGACCTCATCACTTCCATTTCCCATTAAAATTTGATTTTCTGGAATTTCCTTTAGTTTAGAAAGTTCTATTTTCACATTGGCTTGTTGAGGATCTGGATATCGATTTACACCATTCTCAAAAGGATTTTCATTAGCATCCAAAAAAACCATATTTGAAGTAAACTCCTTAAATTCATCTCTTGCTGATGAATAAGGTTTCATATTTTTAACATTGTCTCTAACTAAATTTTCTATTTTCATTTGAATCATTTTTATTGTTGTAAACTTTTCAAACGTAAAGTCACAGCATTCTTATGAGCATCTAACCCTTCAGCCTCAGCTAAAATCTCAATGAATTTACCAATGTTTTGAATTCCTTTTTCAGATATTTTTTGAAAAGAAATAGCTTTTAAAAATGAATCTAAATTTACACCAGAATATGCCTTTGTGTACCCATTTGTTGGTAAAGTATGATTCGTCCCAGAAGCATAATCTCCTGCACTTTCAGGAGTGTAATTCCCAATAAATACAGAGCCAGCATTTTCAATACCATTCACATAAAAATCGTTATTATTTGTACAAACAATAAAATGCTCGGGACCATATTCATTTATCAATTCAAGTGCAATTTCTTTGGTTTCCACAAAAATAGATTTTGAATTTTTAATTGCTTTTTCAGCAATCTTTTTTCTAGATAAGTTGGACAACTGACTTTCGATTTCAACCTCTACTTCTTTTATTTTATCCCTTGAAGTAGAAACCAAAATAACTTGGCTATCGGTTCCGTGTTCTGCCTGGCTTAATAAATCCGATGCTACAAAACTTGCAATGGCACTTTCATCGGCTACAACCAATAATTCACTTGGTCCTGCTGGCATATCAATAGCTACACCAAATTTTGTTGCCAATTGTTTTGCAACAGTAACGTATTGATTTCCAGGGCCAAATATTTTATATACTTTAGGAATGGTTTCAGTACCAAAAGTTAAACCTGCGATTGCTTGAATACCACCTGTTTTTACAATTTTTGTAACTCCACATTGTTGAGCAGCATAAATTATAGCTGGGTGAACATTCCCTTTTTTATTTGGAGGTGTAGCAAGGATTATTTCTTTACAGCCTGCAATTTTTGCAGGAATAGCCAACATTAATACAGAAGAGAATAAAGGAGCAGTTCCTCCAGGAATGTATAAACCTACTTTTTGAATAGGCCTTTTTTCCTGCCAACATTCAACTCCTTCAGATGTTTCAAGTATAATTCTATCTGTTTTTTGAGCAAAATGGAATTTTTCAATATTACTTTTTGCTAAATTTATAGCTTCTTTTAATTCTTCTGAAACTAATTGCTCTGCTTCCACAACTTCTTCTTCTGAAACAAAAATCTCATCCAATTCAACACCATCAAAAATTGAAGTATAACGTTTAATACCATCATTTCCATTTCTTCTTACATCATCAAAAATTGAATTTACAGTTGTTTCAATTGCTTCAATGGTTTGGGTTGGTCTTTGTAAAATCTCTGACCATTCGCTCTTTTGTGGATTTATAATTGTATTCATAAATATTTTTTTAAAATTTATAAAACCATTTTTTCAATAGGAACCACTAACAATCCTTCAGCTCCATTTGCTTTTAACTCATCAATAACTTCCCAAAATGAATTTTTTTCGATAACTGTGTGAATTGAGCTCCATCCTTCCTCTGCAAGAGGTAAAACAGTTGGACTACGCATTCCAGGTAATAATTTGATGATATCTTTAATTTTATCATTTGGAGCGTTCATTAAAATATATTTTGAACTTCTTGCTTTTAAAACAGATTGAATTCTAAATTGTAATTTATCTAATATTTCTTGATTTTCAGCAGAAATATTTGGAGATACAGCTAAAACAGCTTCACTTTTTAACATTACTTCAACTTCTTTCAAGTTATTTTTAAACAACGTACTTCCGCTTGAAACAATATCGCAAATAGCATCTGCTAAACCTATACTTGGAGCTATTTCTACCGATCCGCTAATCATATGAACATCTGGTGTCACATTGAATTTTTTAAAGTAATCTTTTACCGTATTTGGGTATGATGTTGCAATTCTCATACCATCCAAATCTTCAATACTTTTGTATTTTTTACCTTTTGGAATGGCAATTGAAACTCTACATTTTGAGAAACCTAGCTTTTCTGCAATTTTAATATCAGTTCCTTTTTCTATCAATACATTTTCTCCAATAATAGCAATATCAACCACACCATCTCTTAAATATTGTGGGATATCACCGTTACGTAAGTATAAAACTTCCAATGGAAAATTACTAGACGATGCTTTTAACTGATCTTTTCCATTATCTATGGAAATACCACAATCTTTAAGAATTTGAAGAGAATCTTCGTTTAATCTACCTGATTTTTGAACTGCGATTTTAATTTTATTCATTTTTTAGTTTGTTGTGCTTGAGTAAATATAATAGCGTTAAACAAAAAACCCGCTTGATTTACTCAAACGGGTTTTAAATATATTTTTAATTTCTTTCAATACATCAAATGCTCGCCTGAATGCCAGTATGAAAATGATGATGATGTAATTGAATAAATTTCATTGTTTTTCTAATTATGATACAAATATATCAAAAGAATTTTTACGAATCTATTTTTTTTTGAATTTTCCTTAAAAATATGACAGATGTCAATTTTTTGTTAATTAATTAACAAACATCTTATTATCATTCTAAAATTATAGAAAATTTGAAGTAATTCACTTCTTGTGCCGTTAATTTAGTTCTTCTCAATCATTCACCTTAAAGATAAAAATTATTCAAAAAATTGTTCAAAACTATTTTAATAACTGTTTGAAGAATATAAATAGGAAGTTCTTAATTTATATTTATTTAGTTAAATTTGCATTTTCTAACAATACACTAAAAAAATCAACATATGATTCAATTCTTTGGAAACGCAAACAGTAAAGTATTTGCTGTACAAACGTCAAAAGAACTTTCTCAAAAAGACATTCAAAAATTAAATTGGCTTTTTGGAAATGAACAACTAATTAATGAGGCATCTATCGATGCTTTTTTTATTGGTCCACGAGCCGCAATGATTACTCCATGGAGCACCAACGCTGTTGAAATTACTCAAAATATGGCTCTCGATGGCATTATTAGAATTGAAGAATTTACTGCTTCAACAAAAGATGCCACATTTGATCATATGATTTTTCAAAAATATGCTTTTTTAAACCAGGATATTTTTGATATTCACGTAAATCCTGCTACAATTTTACCAATTGAAGACATCGCTGCTTACAATAAGCAAGAAGGATTATCTTTAAATGATGAAGAAGTTGATTATTTAAATGATTTAAGTAAAAAAATTGGTAGAAAATTAACCGATTCTGAAGTGTTTGGATTTTCTCAAGTGAATTCTGAACATTGTCGTCATAAAATTTTTAACGGTACATTTGTTATAGATGATGAAGAAATGCCTTCATCTTTATTTAAATTAATTAGAAAAACATCTGAAACAAATCCAGGTTCAATTGTATCTGCTTATAAAGATAATGTTGCTTTTATACAAGGACCAACTGTTGAACAATTTGCACCAAAATCAGCTGACAAACCTGATTTTTACCAGAAAAAAGACTTTAATTCTGTTATTTCTATAAAAGCTGAAACTCATAATTTTCCAACTACTGTAGAACCTTTTAATGGTGCTGCAACAGGATCTGGAGGCGAAATTAGAGATCGATTAGCTGGTGGAAAAGGTTCTTTACCTTTAGCCGGAACTGCTGTTTATATGACTTCTTATTCTCGCTTAAATGAAAATAGACCTTGGGAAAATGGAATGAAAGAACGTGCTTGGTTGTACCAAACACCCATGGATATTTTAATAAAAGCATCTAATGGGGCTTCCGATTTTGGAAATAAATTTGGTCAGCCATTAATTACAGGATCTGTACTTACGTTTGAACACGAAGAAGATGCTCGTAAATTAGGTTTCGATAAAGTAATTATGCAAGCTGGTGGTATTGGATATGGAAAAGCTGAACAAGCTTTAAAAGATAAACCAAATGAAGGTGATAAAATTGTAATTTTAGGAGGTGACAACTACCGAATTGGTATGGGAGGTGCAGCTGTATCTTCAGCCGATACTGGTGAATTTGAAAGTGGAATTGAATTAAATGCTGTACAGCGTTCAAATCCTGAAATGCAAAAAAGAGCTGCAAATGCCATTCGTGGTATGGTAGAAAGTGATGTAAATAGTATTGTTTCAATTCACGATCACGGTGCAGGTGGACATTTAAATTGTTTGTCTGAATTGGTTGAAGAAACTGGAGGATTAATTGATTTAGATAAATTACCTGTTGGTGACCCTACCCTTTCTGCAAAAGAAATTATTGGAAACGAATCTCAGGAACGTATGGGATTAGTTATTGGTAAAAAAGATGCTGAATATTTACATAGAATTGCAGATCGTGAGCGTTCTCCTTATTATGAAGTTGGTGAAGTTACAAATAACAATCGTTTTACTTTTGAATCTAAAACTACTGGTGAAAAACCTATGGATTTAGAATTGACTGATATGTTTGGAAGTTCTCCAAAAACTATCATGACAGATAAAACAATTAATTACCAATATGGTAATATTGAATATGCTATAAAAAATATTTCAACCTATTTAGAGCAAGTTCTTCAATTAGAAGCAGTTGCTTGTAAGGATTGGTTAACTAATAAAGTAGATCGTTGTGTGGGTGGTAAAGTAGCCAAACAACAATGCGCTGGTCCATTACAATTGCCTTTAAATAATTGTGGTGTTATGGCTTTAGATTATAATGGAACAGAAGGAATCGCAACGTCTATTGGTCATTCTCCAATTGCAGCATTAATAGATCCTGTTGCAGGAAGTAGAACTGCAATTGCTGAATCCCTATCTAATATTGTTTGGGCTCCTATTAAAGATGGTTTGAAAGGAATTTCTCTTTCAGCCAACTGGATGTGGCCTTGTAAAAATGAAGGTGAAGATGCAAGATTGTATAAAGCAGTAAAAGGTTGTTCAGATTTCGCTATTGAACTAGGAATCAATATTCCAACTGGAAAAGATTCTCTTTCAATGAAACAAAAATATCCAAATGATGAAGTAATTGCACCTGGTACGGTTATTATTTCAGCAGCTGGAAATTGTACTAATATTAGAAAAGTTGTAGAACCTGTATTACAAAAAGGTGGTGGATCTATTTATTATATCAATCTTTCACAAGACGAATTTAAACTTGGAGGATCTTCTTTTGCACAAACTTTAAACACAATTGGAAATGATGCACCTACTATTAAAGATGCCATTTTTTTCAAAAAAGCTTTTAATGCAATTCAGGAATTAATTTTAGAAAATAATATTCTTGCAGGTCACGATATAGGAAGTGGTGGATTGATTACAACTTTACTGGAAATGTGTTTTGCTGATGTTAATTTGGGAGCTAAACTAGATTTCTCTGTTTTTGAAGAAAAAGACATTATTAAATATCTTTTTTCTGAAAATATTGGAATTGTATTCCAAGCTAAAAACGATTCTGTTGTTGAGAACAGCTTAAAAAGCAAAAATATTTCTTTCTACAAATTGGGAGTTGTTACAAATGAAGAAACTTTAGACTTTGGGCCTTGTAAATTAGACATTCCTAAATACAGAGATATTTGGTTTAAAACATCTTATTTATTAGACCAAAAACAATGTTCAAATAATAAAGCACAAGACCGTTTTGATAATTATAAAAATCAGACCTTATCATATAATTTTCCAAAACATTTTACAGGGAAATCTCCTATTATTGATGGTAGCAAACCAAGACCAAAAGCAGCAATTATTCGCGAAAAAGGAAGTAATTCTGAACGAGAAATGGCAAATGCTATGTATTTAGCTGGTTTTGATGTGAAAGATGTTCATATGACCGATTTAATTAGCGGTCGAGAAAATTTAGAAGATATTCAATTTATTGGAGCTGTTGGAGGTTTTTCTAATTCAGATGTTTTGGGTTCTGCAAAAGGTTGGGCCGGAGCATTTTTATACAACGAAAAAGCGAAAACTTCTTTAGATAATTTCTTTAAAAGAGAAGATACATTATCTGTTGGAATTTGTAACGGTTGTCAGTTGTTTATGGAGTTAGAAGTTATAAATCCTGAGCATAAAGAGCATGGAAAAATGTTGCATAATGATTCTCATAAACACGAAAGCAATTTTACTTCAGTAACAGTAAAAGAAAATAATTCTGTAATGTTATCTAGTTTGGCTGGAAGTACTTTAGGAGTTTGGATTTCACATGGTGAAGGAAAATTTAGCTTACCTATGGAAGAAAATCAATACAATATTGTAGCTAAGTATGGTTATGAAAAATATCCAGCAAATCCAAATGGTTCAGATTATAATGTTGCTATGATGAGTTCAAAAGATGGTCGTCATTTAGTTATGATGCCACATATTGAGCGCTCTACTTTCCAATGGAACTGGGCTTATTATCCGGAAGGAAGAAACGATGAAGTTTCTCCTTGGGCAGAAGCATTTGTAAATGCTAAAAAATGGCTAGAAAATAAATAACTTTTATAAATAAAAAAACTCCTTCATATGAAGGAGTTTTTTTATTTAATTGATTATGAAGTTAAGCTGCTTTGCTTAACTCTTCATCCATTTCTATTTTTTTATAAGCTTTGGTAACCAATCTTTTCATTAGTAAAGAAACGATTAATGCAATTACAAATAGACCTGCAAATACTTCTAATGTTGTATCCAAAGAACCTGTTTTATCTTTTACAATATCATAAATAGTTGGACCAACAACACCTGCTAATCCCCAAGCCGCTAATACCATCCCATGAATTGCTCCTAATTGTTTTGTTCCAAATAAATCACCAAGAAATGCAGGTAAAGTAGCGAATCCACCACCATACATAGTTATTACGGTAAACAATACAATAAGGAATGAAACTTCCATAGTTATTTTAGGCAAGAAATAAAATGCTAAAATTTGAAAAGCGAAGAAAATAATATAAGTATTTGCTCTACCTAAAAAATCAGATAAACTAGACCATAAAATTCTTCCAAATCCATTAAAAACACCTATTAAACCAACAATACCTGCTGCTTGCATTGGCGTATAATTTAATTTTTCTTGCATCATTGGACTGGCTGCAGAAATAATTGCAATACCACAAGCAATGTTAATAAACATCATTATCCAGATATAGTAAAAACGAGATGTTTTCAATGAAGAATTTGCATCTATATTAGCCATATCAGCTTTTATTTTCTTTCCTTCACCAGGTTTATATCCTGCTGGTAAATATCCTTCTGGTGGTCTTTCTATATAACTTGCAGAAGCTAATATTAATATCATATATATAAGTCCTAATATGTAAAACGCATTGGAAACACCAACTGCATCAAATAATTGTTGCATAACAGGGCCAAATATCAATGCTGCAAATCCGAATCCCATAATAGCCATACCCGTTGCTAAACCACGTCTGTCTGGAAACCATTTTACCAAAGTACTAACTGGTGTTATATACCCAATACCAAGTCCAATACCTCCAATAATACCATAACAAATGTAAAACAAGCTAAGAGATTCTATTTGAACAGCAAGACCAGAACCTAAAATTCCAACACCATAAAAAACACCTGCAGTTATTCCACTTACTTTCGGCCCAACTTTTTCAACCCATCTTCCTAAAAATGCCGCAGACAATCCCAATAATAAAATAGCTATTTTAAAAGCCCATTTTATTTCACTTCCTTCTACTCCAAATACATCTTTAACTGGATTAGTCATAACAGAATAAGCATAGACTGACCCTATTGATATGTGAATACCAACAGCTGATGCAGCTATTAACCAACGATTCTTTGTTTTTTGTATATTCATTTTAATTACATTTAATTTGTAGTATAATTTTAGACTACATTAATTTACTTTTACCTTTTTAAAATATTTCTCTAAAATTCTCACAGCATTTTCTATTTCTTCAGGCGTGTTTTCTCGTGCATCTTTTAGTTTATATTCCCATCCCAGAGCTTCCCATTTATGAACACCTAATTTATGATAAGGCTGAACTTCAATTTTTTCAATTGTTTTATAATCTTTGAAATAACTACCAAGTTCATGTAATAATTCAGGTTTATTTGTTATTTCAGGAATCAACACATATCGTAACCACATTTTCTTTCCTGAAGCTTCTCTATATTTAGCAAAATCAAAAGTTGTTTCCTTGTTTTTCATACCTGTTAACGCCACATAACCATCCTCTCTCATGTGTTTGATATCTAACATCACCAAATCTGCATAATCATCTAAAAGTGTTTTTGTAAAACTATTTAACACTCTCCCATTAGTATCTATATTTGTATGAATCCCTTCTTCTTTTAGCCTTTTAAAAAATGAAATAAGTTCTTTCGACTGTAATAAAGGCTCTCCTCCAGAAACAGTAACACCACCAAGTTTTCCAAAATAAGATTTCATTTTAACTGCTCTTTCAACCAAATCTTCTACATCTATTTCTGTTCCTCCAGTAGTTTGAATAGTATCTGGGTTATGACAATACAAACATTTTAATTTGCAACCTTGTAAAAACACCACCATTCGAATTCCTGGTCCGTCATGAGTCCCAAACGATTCTATCGAATGTACTCTCAATTTATTTTCTTCAGTTTTGATAAGCTTACAGTTTATGAATTAAAATGTTCAAAAAGATAAAAAATACCTTTTTGAACATTTTTTATAGATATTAATATGAATTACATTGATTCGTGAAACGAACGAGTAATTACTTCTAATTGTTGTTCTTTTGTTAATCGTACAAAATTTACTGCATATCCTGAAACACGAATGGTTAGCTGTGGATATTCTTCTGGACGTTCCATTGCATCAAGTAATGTTTCTTTGTTTAATACATTCACATTTAAATGTTGTGCATTTCTATCAAAATAACCATCTAAAGTAGCTGCAAGGTTATCAATTCTATCTTCTTCAGTTGATCCCAAAGATTTTGGTACAACAGAGAATGTATTAGAAATTCCATCCTTAGAGTCTTCATAATTAATTTTTGCAACAGAATTTAATGATGCAATTGCTCCATTTGTATCACGTCCGTGCATTGGATTTGCTCCAGGTGCAAAAGGAATTCCTTCAGCTCTACCATCTGGAGTTGCTCCTGTTTTTTTACCATAAGCAACATTTGAAGTAATTGTTAAAACAGACATTGTTGGTTCTGCATCTTTATAAACCGGTAACTTTTTTAATTCAGTATTAAATTCTGCCACTGCATTGCTTGCTAAAAAGTCTACACGATCGTCATCATTTCCATACATTGGAAATTCACCTTCAATTTTAAAATCAATTGTTAATCCTTCTTCATTTCTAATTGGTTTTACTTTTGCATATTTTATAGCTGAAAGTGAATCGGCTACAATTGATAAACCTGCAATACCATACGCAATATTTATACCTGGATTTGTATCAATTAAAGCCATTTGAGCTTTTTCATAATAATATTTGTCATGCATGTAATGAATGATATTCATTGAATCATTATAAACACGTGCAACTTCTTTCATAGCAATTCTAAAGTTTGCCATTACTTTATCAAAATCTAAATACTCATCCGTAAGTTCAGAAATTCCATCAACCATTGATTCTCCAGAAAACTCACAACGACCACCATTTACAGCTAATAATAATGTTTTAGCTAAATTTGTTCTTGCTCCAAAAAATTGAATTGATTTTCCTAATTCTTGATACGATACACAACAAGCAATTCCATAATCATCAGATCCACGGCTATCAACCATTAATGTATCATTCTCAAATTGAATTGAAGAAGTATCAATTGCAACTTTTGCACAATAATTTTTAAAGTTTTGAGGTAAATTATTTGACCAAAGAATTGTAATGTTTGGTTCTGGCGATGCTCCTAAGTTGTATAATGTGTTAAGAAAACGGAAAGATGATTTTGTAACTTTGGTTCTACCATCTTTTAACATACCACCAATTGCTTCTGTTACCCAAGTTGGATCTCCTGCAAAAATTTCGTCGTAAGCTTCCATACGTAAATGGCGAACCATACGTAATTTCATTACAAACTGATCAATAAATTCCTGTGCTTCTACCTCTGTAATAACACCTGCAATTAAATCTCTTTCAATATAAATATCTAAGAAAGAAGAAACATTTCCTAAAGACATTGCTGCACCATCTTGCTCTTTTACAGCAGCTAAATAAGCCATATAAGTCCATTGAACCGCTTCCTGAGCATTTTGTGCAGGACGAGATAAATCTAGATTATAATGGTTACCCATTTCAATCATTTCTTTAAGCGATTTTATTTGCTCAGAAACTTCTTCTCTTAAACGTATAACTTTATCACTCATTGGTCCGGTAATTGCGGCCAAATCCTCTTTTTTAGCTTGAATTAATCGAGTTATACCGTATAAAGCAATACGGCGATAATCACCAATTACTCTACCACGTGCATAGTTATCAGGTAATCCAGTTAAAAATCCTAGTGAACGGAATTTTTTAATTTCAGAAGTATATGCATCAAAAACACCATCATTATGTGTTTTTACATATTTATTAAATAATTGTGAAATGTTATCATTTGGTTTTAATCCATGTTCAGATAAAGCCTTTTCAACAACTTTAAAACCTCCAAAAGGTTTCATAGATCTTTTTAATAACTCATCAGTTTGTAAACCAACAATTACTTCATTTTCCTTATCTATATAACCAGCTTTAAAAGAACTTACACTAGAAATAGTTTCTGTATCCAAAGAACGAACACCATTTCTCATTCTTTCTTCCTTTGTAGCCTCTTTACATATATCCCATAGTTTTTGTGTTTTGTCACTTGGTCCAACCAAAAAGTCACTTGTACCGTGATATGGGGTAATATTATTTATAACAAAGTCCCTTAAATTTATTTTTTCTTTCCAAATTCCACTTTTAAACTCTTTGCTTTTCATCTATTTTATCTTTAAGTAATTCAAATTTTATTATTGATTGAAGCAACAAAAATACTCCTATTTATAGAGTAAAAACTGTCAAATGTCAGTAAAAAAAAGAGCTCATAGGCTTTTATATTTATTGATATTCCACTAAAACGTTTGAAGTATATACTTCAGCTAAAATTAAAAATTAAAAATTTTTTTATATTTTTTTAAAAAAAATTAAAAAACAAGTAAAAACACACCAAAAAACTATCTTTTTGGTATGTTTTTTTGAGTTGAAAATATTAAATACTGGATTAAAAACTCTTAATTAATACTATTTTACTTCTTCAAAATTCTTTTAAAAGTTTGTGAAAATTATTTGCTATAAAGGTTAAACACACCTCTAAATTCGTTTGGAAAATATTTTGGTTAAATACTATTTTTCTAAAAAAAGAAATCATTTTTGGACGTTATTTTTTTTATTTATAAATTGGACATTACCAAATTTATAATATGACTTACAAAGCTACCCGTTTATTTGATTTTGCATATCATCAACTAAACTCAAATCCACAACAAAAGATTTTTAATTCAAAAATCAATAACCAATGGATTGCAACGTCAACCAAAGAATATATCGACAAAGCCAACACAATTAGTAGAGCGTTATTACGATTAGGTGTAAAGCCCAATGATAAAATTGCAGTTGTAACAACTAATAATAGAGTTGAATGGAGTATTTTAGATTTAGCTGTTTTACAAATCGGAGCTGTTAACGTTCCTTTATACCCAACAATATCATCGAAGGATTACGAATATATTATCAATCACTCTGATGCCGTTTTATGCTTTGTTTCTGATAAAGAATTGATTGAAAAGGTTTCAAAAATAAAAGAAAATACAAAACTTAAAGATTTATATTCATTTGACCCAATTAAAGGAGTCTCTAGTTGGAAATCTTTATTTGAATTAGGGAAAGATACTTCAAATCAAAATGAAGTTGATAATTTAAAAGAGCAAGTAGCCCCTACTAATTTAGCTACAATAATATATACTTCAGGTACTACTGGTGTTCCAAAAGGTGTAATGCTTTCTCATAAAAATATTGTTGAAAATACACTTGTTAGCGCCAAATCAATAGATTTAGATTCTGGTAATTACAGAGTTTTAAGTTATTTACCTATTTGCCATATTTTTGAACGGTTTGCACTTTACTATTATCAGTATATGAATTTTGAAATCTATTATGCTGAATCTATAGATAAATTAGGAGACAACTTAAAAGAAGTAAAACCTCATTTTATCCCTGTAGTACCAAGATTATTAGAAAAGATTTATGATAAAATTGTCGATAAAGGAAGTAATTTAACTGGAATTAAAAAAATGCTTTTCTTTTGGTCTTTAGAATTGGGTAAAAAGTATGAACCATATAATAAAAATGGGTGGTGGTACAATTTTCAACTTACGATTGCGAAAAAATTAGTTTTCAGCAAATGGAGAGAAGCTTTAGGAGGAGAAATTAAATTTTTAGTTTCAGGAAGTGCTCCATTACAATCTCTTTTAATAAAGGTATTTACTGCTGCCGGAATTCCAGTGTTCGAAGGCTATGGTATGACAGAAACATCTCCAGGAATATCCATAAATGATTTTAGAAACAAGGGATTTAAGATTGGAAGTGTAGGAAAAGTTATAGAAGATATTGAAGTTAAAATTGCTGACGATGGAGAAATTTTAGTGAAAGGTTCAAATGTAATGCTTGGCTACTATAAAGATGAAGAACTTACAAATAAAACAATTGTTAATGATTTTTTACACACAGGTGATATAGGTGAATTAGATACTGAAGGATTCTTGAAAATAACAGATCGTAAAAAAGAAATTTTTAAAACTTCTGGGGGGAAATATATTGCGCCTGCAGTACTTGAAGGTAAATTAAAAGAATCTCGATTTATTGAACAAGTTATGGTAATTGGAGAAAGTCAAAAAATGCCTGCCGCTATTATTCAACCTCATTTTGAATTTTTAATTGAGTGGATTAAAAGAAAAAAATTGAACATAGAATTAACAAATGAATCCATCATAAAAAATAAAAAAGTTTTAAAAAGAATTCAAAAAGAGATTGAAAAGAGTAATGATTCGTTCGGAAACTGGGAAAAAATTAAAGTCTTTGAGTTAACTCCCGAGGTTTGGAGTACAGAAAACGGTCTTTTAACTCCTACAATGAAAATGAAACGGGCAGTTATTAAGCATAAATACAAGCATTTATATAGTAAAATATATCAGAAATAAGTTAACTATTTAACAAGTTTAATCTTTTTTGTAAAATTCTAATAAATTTTATACTTTGCATGTATAGAACTAAACCAAATATAATGTCAACAGAAATTACTCGTTTATTCGATTTCGCGTATTATCAGCAAGAAACTTACAATTTAGAAAAAGCATTTACTGCTAAATCCCAAGGTAAATGGATTTCAACTTCTACTGAAGAATTTATTAAAAAAGGAAATGCAATTAGCCGGGGATTATTAAGGCTAGGTGTAAAATCAGGAGATAAAATTGCTGTAATATCATCTAACAACAGAACAGAATGGAATATTTTAGATCTAGGAGTTCTTCAAACAGGAGCAATTAATATTCCTATTTATCCTACAATTTCAAAAGAAGATTACGAGTATATTTTTAATCATGCTGAAATTTCACATTGTTTTATTTCTGATCAAGAATTATATGACAAAGTAGTAGCCATAAAAGATAACGTTCCAACACTAAAAGAAGTTTATTCATTTGAAGAAATAAAAGGTTGTAAAAACTGGAACGAAGTTTTAGAATTAGGAAAAGATGAAAGCAATCAACCTGAAGTCGAAAAATTAAAAGAAAATGTTAAATCATCGGATTTAGCTACAATAATTTACACTTCTGGAACTACTGGAAGACCTAAAGGTGTAATGCTTTCTCATAATAATATTGTTTCTAATGTAATGGATAGTTTTCCAAGGCTACCATTAACTTTAGGTGATGGAAAAGGTTTAAGTTTCTTACCTGTTTGCCATATTTTTGAACGTATGCTTCAATACTTATATATTTATTCAGGTACCTCTATTTATTTTGCTGAATCTATTGAAAAAATAGGAGAAAATTTAAAAGAAACAAATCCTAATATCATGTCTGTTGTTCCTCGTTTACTTGAAAAAGTTTTTGATGGAATTATCACAAAAGGTTCTGAACTTAAAGGAATTAAAAAAATATTATTCTTTTGGGCTGTTAACTTAGGTTTGAAATACGAACCATATGAACAAAACGGATGGTGGTATGAATTTAAATTATCTATAGCAAACAAATTAATTTTCAGTAAATGGCGTGAAGCTTTAGGAGGAGAATTAACAACTATGGTTTCAGGAAGTGCAGCACTTCAACCAAGATTGGCAAGAGTATTTACAGCTGCCAAAATGCAAATTATGGAAGGCTATGGACTTACAGAAACTTCACCTGTTGTTTCTGTAAATATGTATAACGATAATATGATGAGAGTTGGAACCGTTGGAAAGGTAATTGATAATGTTGAAATTAAAATTGCTGAAGATGGAGAAATTTTAGTGAAAGGTCCTAATGTAATGCAAGGCTACTACAAAGATTCAGAAAAAACATCCAGTGTTATGTCAAATGGATATTTTCATACAGGCGATAAAGGTGAATTAGATGAAGATGGATTCTTAAAAATTACAGGTCGTAAAAAAGAAATTTTCAAAACTTCTGGAGGTAAATACATTGTTCCAGCTTTGCTTGAAAATGAAATGAAAGAATCTCGATTTATTGAACAAATATTGGTAATTGGTGAAGGGCAAAAAATGCCAGCCGCAATTATTCAGCCAAATTTCCAATTTTTGAGAGACTGGGCTAGAATTCATAATGAACCGATTTCAGAAAACAATGAGGATTTAATTAAAAACCCTGTAGTAATAAGTCGTATTCAATTAGAAGTGGATAAAGGGAATGAAAAATTCGCAAAATGGGAAACTATTAAACGATTCGAATTAACTCCTGAAATTTGGGGGATAGATAATGGTTTATTAACGCCTACTATGAAACCTAAGCGTACAGAAATATTAGCAAAATATCAAAATTTGTACAATAAAATATATGAAATTAAGTAGGTTATAATCTTATAAAAACAATGAATTTTTATACTTTTGCAAAACAACCTAATTTAATTAAATGGAACATTTTATAGTATCAGCTCGTAAATACAGACCTCAAACTTTCGAGGATGTTGTTGGGCAACAAGCAATTACAAACACGCTTGAAAATGCTATAAAAAGCAATCATTTGGCACAGGCATTATTATTTACCGGTCCACGAGGAGTGGGTAAAACTACCTGTGCCAGAATTTTGGCAAAACAAATAAATCAAAACTCCACTACTAAAACTTCTGAAGATGAGGATTTTGCTTTTAACATTTTTGAATTAGATGCTGCCTCAAATAATTCAGTTGATGATATAAGAAGTCTTACAGATCAAGTTAGAATTCCACCTCAAACTGGAAAATATAAAGTTTATATCATTGATGAGGTTCATATGCTTTCACAAGCTGCTTTTAATGCCTTTTTAAAAACATTAGAAGAACCACCAAAACATGCTATTTTTATTCTGGCAACTACAGAAAAGCATAAAATAATACCAACTATTTTATCTCGTTGTCAAATATTTGATTTTAAAAGAATTGGTGTTTTAGATGCTAAAAAGTATTTGGAAAAAATTGCAGAGCAAGAAAATATTAAAGCTGATGACGACGCACTTCATATTATTGCTCAAAAAGCAGATGGCGCAATGCGAGATGCTTTATCAATTTTTGACAGGGTTGTTAGTTTCTCTGGAAATAATTTAACAAGGAAAGCAGTAACCGAGAATTTAAATGTTCTTGATTATGACGAATATTTCATTACAACTGATCTACTTCTTCAAAATAAAATTCCAGAAGTTTTAATACATTTTAACTCCATTTTATCTAAAGGTTTTGAAGGCCATCATTTTATTAATGGATTGGCATCTCATTTTAGAGATTTGTTAGTTGCAAAAGATAAAATAACAATAGAACTATTGGAAGTAGGCGATAACGCTAAAAAGAAATATTTAGAGCAATCACAAAAATGCGATCTCCGTTTTTTATTGCAAGCAATTGATTTGGCAAATAATTGTGATTTAAAGTACAAAAGCAGTAAAAATCAACGACTGTTAGTCGAACTTACTCTAATGCAATTAGCCTCTATCACTTTTGATGGAGAAAAAAAAAATAATAAACCCTACATAATTGCTTCAATAACTTTTAAAAACAACATAAAAAAGACAATTCGGAAGCCTATTCTTACACAACAAAAAATAGAAGAATATAAAACTGAAAAAAAGCTCAAAGAAGAGCCTAAAAAACCAGTAAAAGAGTTCGTTAAACCCATTTTAACTACTGAAAGAAGAAGACCTTCTGCCCTATCTTTAACTAGCATCAATCGTCAAAAGGAGATTGCCAATATTGAAGTTGAAGCAGAAATTGTTGAAGGATTACCAACTGATAGTTTTGAACTTGTCAAAATTATTCAACTTTGGAAAGAATATGCCGGAACTTTGTTAACTCAAGGAAAAAAAATTCTATCATCAATTTTAACAATCGGTACACCAACTGTTAATGGATTAATTATTCACTACGAACTTCCTACATCATTGATGAAGGAACAATTGGAGCGTGAAAAACCAAATTTAGTTAAATTTATTCGTGAAGCTATCAATAATTTTAAAGTAGATATTGTTATTGATGTCAACGAGGAAGAAACAAAAAAATATGCATACACTCCTCAAGAAAAATATGAAAAACTAAAAGAAAAAAATAAGGATTTAGAAATTCTGAAAAAAACGTTTGATTTAGACTTATAATTGCAACTATTAGATTCCAATTAGTATCTTAGCAATTAAAATAGTAAAAATTGGATATAAAATTATTAATTACATTTTTAGTGGGCTTTTTAATTGTTGCCATAGCAGCCAATGAAATTTCCAAAATTTTTCAAAAAATCAAATTTCCTTTAATAACTGGACTTATCATAACTGGTATAATTGCTGGTTCATCCGTGTTAAATTTTATTACTCCAGAAGCTTTAAAAAAGTTAAACTTTTTAAATGAAATAGCACTTGCCATAATTGCATTTTCAGCCGGATCCGAACTATATTTAAATGATTTAAGAAGTCGTATACAAAGTATCAAATGGATGACTATAGGTCAGCTTATTATTACTTTTGTAATGAGCTCAATCGTCATTTATTTTATAGCCGATCTCATTCCTTTTATGAAAGGCATCCCTTCAACCCATAAAATTGGAATTTCCCTTTTATTTGGTACTATTTTCGTTGCTAGATCTCCTTCATCTGCAATCGCAGTAATAAATGAAATGAGAGCTAATGGTCCATTTACAAAAACCGTAATGGGAGTAACTGTAGTTAAAGATGTATTAGTTATTATTTTATTTGCTATTTGCCTATCAATTGCTAAGGCATTAATTAATGATGAAGAAACAGGAGTCTTATTTTTTGTTATATTATTTCTTGAATTAATTGCATCATTTACAATCGGGTTTTTATTTGGTAAAATATTACAACTCCCGTTTTTTTCAAAATTAGACAGCCAAATCAAAGGGATTTTAGTTGTAATTATTGGTTATAGTGTTTATTTGTTATCTCATTATATTAAATTAAGAACCTTCGATTTATTTCAACATGAATTCGTATTAGAGCCTTTATTAATTTGTATTATCGCAAGTTTTTATTTAACAAATTACAGCAAACACAGAATCGAATTTTCTGAAGTATTAGATGAAATAAGCCCTTTAATTTATATTATCTTTTTCACTTTAACTGGTGCGTCGTTATCCATACAAACACTTATGAGTGTTTTTGCAATTGCTATTGGACTGTTCTTTTTGCGTCTTGTAACCATGTTTTTTGGAGGGATATTTGGTGTTGCCGTAGCAAAAGACCCTAAAAAATATACATTTATTGCTTGGATGCCTTATTTAACTCAGGCAGGTGTTGCATTAGGATTGGCTACAATAGTTTCACATGAATTTCCAGAATGGGGTTATAAGTTCGAAACAATCATTATTGCAATAATTGTACTAAATCAGTTAGTGGGGCCGCCTCTATTTAAATGGGCTCTAAATTTCGTAAAGGAAAGTCACTTGAGAGCTAAAATGCCAACTTTAGATAGTACAAGCGATGCTGTAATATTTGGGCTGGAAGATCAATCAATTGCATTGGCAAAACAATTGAAAAAACACAAATGGGATACTCGAATAATAAATACAGATACAAAAGTTTTAAAAGACGTAAAAGATTTTAAAGTCATTCAACTATCCTCCATTAGTTTTACTGCAATGAAACCATTAGATTTGGATAAAACTGAAGCTTTTATCTTAATGCTTTCTGATGAAGACAACTATAAAATTGCAGAACTTATTTATGAGCATATTGGTACAAAAGATGTAATTGTTCGTTTAAATAAACGTGAAAATTTTGAGAAATTCCATAAGCTAGGTGTACTTATTATTGAACCTGCTACTGCCATGGTAAGTTTACTGGATCATTTTGTTAGATCTCCAAACGCCACTTCACTTCTACTAGGAATGGATGAAGGCCAAGATTCTATGGATGTAGAAGTTCGAAACAATGACATCCATGGTATTCGACTAAGAGATTTAAGATTACCTTCCGATGTGTTGGTACTGTCAGTTAAAAGAAAAGGGCAACTACTCGTATCTCACGGTTATACTCGTATGCGATTAGGAGATATAATTACTCTTGTTGGAGCAGAAGAGAGCTTAGAAGAACTTAAATTTAAATTCGATACATAATGTTAGGTTTAAAATTACCAACCGACCCACGTTGGGTGAATATTGCAGAAAAAAATATTGATGAGATTTTAATAGATCACGCGCACTGTGAACTTAAAGCTGCATCAACAGCCAACTCTTTAATTATGAGTTTCCCAGAATATTCTGAATTAGTTACAGAAATGGTTTCATTAGTAAAGGAAGAAATGAGTCATTTTAAATTAGTTCATGAAAGATTATTAGATAGAGGGATTAAATTAGGTCACGATCGTAAGGATTTGTATGTAAATAATTTACTTAAGTTTTTTCCTAAAGGTGGCAGCAGAACCACACAACTTGTACATCGTTTGCTGTATGCAGCACTTATTGAAGCACGCAGTTGCGAACGTTTTCGATTACTTTCAGAAAACATACAAGACAAAGATTTAGCTAAATTTTATAGAGATTTAATGGTTTCAGAAGCCAATCATTATACTTTATTTTTAAACTTTGCCAGAACTTATGGGGAAAGAAAAGAAGTAGATAAAAAATGGAATGAATTACTTGAGTTTGAAGCCGAATTAATGAAAAACTTAGGAACTCAGGAAACAATTCACGGTTAATAAAATATGTTCAGTAAAGAAGAATCAGCTAAACTTAGAAAAGAGTTTTGGACCAGTTTTGGGAAGTCATTTCCAAGAAAATGGATACTTTATAATACTCAAATAAAAGATTTCAGTTTTAAATTTGTTGCCAATCAAAAAGGAGCAATGGTATGTTTGGATATTGAATCTTACGATGCTACAAAAAACCAGTTATTATTTGAGCAATTAACAGCTATAAAAAACTTAATAATTGAAGACTATGTTCCTAGTATTGTTTTTGATGATGCTTTTCAGTTAGAAAACGGAAAAGTTATTCATCGAATATATGTGAAACACACTAAAGAATTTAACATACATAATAAAAATACCTGGCAGGCTGCATATGAATTTTTCAATTTAAACATGCATCAATTTGAAATGTTTTATGATGAATTTGAAGACTTTATAAAACAAGCAGTTTATTAACAGAACAAATAAATTCTGAATCGATTCAACAATTTAAAATAAACCGTATTTTTGCAAAATGATTATAGATGATACTATTATTGCTTTAGCTACTTCTTCAGGTGTTGGAGCCATTGCTGTTATAAGACTTTCTGGAGAAAAAGCAATTGAAATCATTAACAATCATTTTAAATCTAAATTTGGGAATAAAGATTTAACTACAGTAAAATCACATACTATTCATTTAGGAAATATTATAGATGAAAACCGTGTTATTGATGAAGTTCTTATTTCTGTTTTTAAAAATCCAAACTCCTATACTGGAGAAAATGTAGTTGAAATTAATTGTCATGGTTCTGTTTATATTCAACAAGAAATATTACAACTTTTTATAAAAAAAGGAGTTAGAAATGCTAATGCTGGTGAATTTACGCTGCGTGCTTTTTTAAACGGAAAAATGGATTTAAGTCAGGCTGAAGCAGTAGCCGATTTAATTTCTTCCAATTCCGCTGCATCTCATCAAGTTGCAATGCAACAAATGAGAGGTGGTTTTAGTAATGAAATTCAAAATTTACGTACTCAACTATTAAATTTCGCAAGTTTAATTGAATTAGAACTAGATTTTGCTGAAGAAGATGTTGAATTTGCCGATAGAACTGCATTTCATAATTTAGTAACTCAAATTAGTTCAGTATTAAAGCGATTAATTGATTCTTTTGCTTTAGGAAATGTATTAAAAAATGGAATTCCAGTTGCTATTGTTGGTGAACCAAACGTTGGTAAATCTACTTTACTAAATGCATTATTAAACGAAGAAAAAGCTATTGTTAGTCATATCGAAGGAACTACTAGAGATGCTATCGAAGACGAAATTTCAATTGATGGTGTTGCTTATCGTTTTATTGATACTGCTGGTATTAGAACGACAGAAGATTTTGTTGAAAACATTGGAATTAAAAAAACCTTTGAAAAAATAGATCAAGCACAATTGGTTATTTATTTGTTTGATTTAGAAAAACTTAAAAACAAAAAAACTTCTCTAGAAAAAATAGTAGTTGAGATTGAGAAAATAAAAGATAAATATCCTACTAAACAATTACTCATTATTGCAAATAAAGTTGATTTAGTTAATGAGGAATTAAAAACAAAAGTAGCTGACTCTTTTAACACAAAAAAACTCATATTTCTTTCTGCTAAAGAAAAAATAGGAATTTCAGATTTAACCAATACTCTAACCCATTTAGC
>Ga0208801_1000104_pt1 | contig 24434 bp, 27 predicted proteins | sample Colrivmet1370B02_FD_187626 | JGI IMG/M metagenome (GOLD analysis project Ga0208801, IMG submission 187626) | Estuarine microbial communities from the Columbia River estuary - metaG 1370B-02 (SPAdes) (version 2) | ecosystem: Environmental > Aquatic > Marine > Intertidal zone > Estuary | place...
CTGAATATGCTATAATCGGGGCATGAAAAAAGACAGCAAGAAATCTAGTCTACTATCCCGAATCGGAGTCTCTGGCTACAACAAGCCCAAGAGAACCCCAAAGCACCCCACCAAATCTCATGTTGTGGTCGCCAAGGAAGGCGATAATGTGAAGACAATACGCTATGGTCAGCAGGGCGTGAGTGGTGCAGGTGCCAATCCCAAGACAGCCAAGCAAAAGGCTCGTCGTAAATCCTTCAAAGCTCGTCACGCTAAGAACATCGCCAAGGGTAAGATGTCTGCTGCGTACTGGGCCAATAAGAGTAAATGGTAATCTTATGCCAGGTATGAAACAGGGCATGACTCGCCCAGATGGAACTAAAAAATCTAATCGCGGTTATCTTGGACAAGTTAAGAGAGATGATGGCGGAGTTATGACTGAATACTCAACGAATGTTGATGACATAAACGCGGCCTTTGGTGACAGTGGGTTTTCCCGCATAGACGAGCGCGGCATAAGGGTTGTTGATTTCCCTACCCTTGTCCCTACCTTGACTAAGGAAGAAGTTGAGACTCTGCGAACACTCCCAGAAGGCGAGCGTATACCACGAGGAATAATAATTAAGGCAGCAGATCATGCAGCTATGAAGCTCCAGAAAGGAGAAAGCCCCTTCTACCAAGACAAGAAAAAAGATAAGTCTTTAATCAAAGCTGCTCCTCCGAGTGCAAAGAAAAAACCAAAGAGTTTAATCAAATAAGTGGTGATCCCATGCCTATGGTAGGTAATAAGAAATACGCATACACTCCTGCTGGTAAATCAGCGGCAATGAAACAGGCAAAGAAAACTGGCATGAAGATGTCGTCTAGCAAAAAGAAAAAGAAATCAATGTTGAGTAAATAATATGAATGGCATATCTTTAGCGGCTTTTGCTGCAAGTAATAGAGGGAAACTTTTTAAAAGTGAATCCCGCAGAACTCCAGCTCAAGGTAAAAGTTTGTTGTCCCCAGCTAATGCTTCTGGCTCTGTTGGTATGCCAAGGCTAAAGAAGAAAAAGAAAAGATTAGCTGAAAGTCCTGCGCCAGTAAACAATGGCTACTCAAGAACTCTAGGGTAATACAATGAAAGGTCTATACGCAAACATCCATGCCAAACGTAAGCGCATCAAAGCAGGCAGTGGCGAGAAAATGAGAAAGCCTGGAGCTAAGGGCGCACCCACAGCTAAGGCATTCAAAGAATCCAAGAAGACTAGCAAGAGTTTGTTGGGTTAGTAAGTCCAGATAACCTGTACTGTGTCACGCATATCTACATGGATGAAGTTCTTGGCAATACCTATTCCGCCCAGCCCCATCTTCATAGCCTCTCGCACAATCACATAACCTTCTGAGCCACTGTTGATATGGATGTCAGCAGCAATACCCCTAGCATGGGTGCCAGGTCTGGTCTTACGTGCTTCAATGGAGTGAGAGGGATCGCGGTATCCACTGGTAATCTTGAAAGGGAATCCACACTGGTGACGCAGGTAGTCTAGCTTCTCCAAAAAGAAAGGGTTCATCTCGTTGGTGCCAGTCTCTTGGCAATCAAACTCCTTCAGGTCGAAATACTGCATCTGCATCAGTGTATCTCTGTGGTGAAGTAAGCATTAATCAGTTCGGTCTTGGCAACTTCCATGCTGTATAAGATGTCTGGGTCTTCCATGTTAGATACGATCTGTATCTGATTATCGCTCACGCCTATTACTATAATAGTATCGTACTCTTCACATAGCTGTGACAGGTCTGGACGCAGGTTAGTTACTTTACCCATTCTTCATTCTCTCGTAAGTTCTCATACCACCTAGACCCAGCATACCCATCAGTACAGGGAGCATGGTAGCGGTATCGGCTTGTGGAATATCTACACCAAACCCTGCGGCTAGTGGAGATATAAGGAAGTTCACTGCGAACCCAAGTACGCAAACCCATCCGGTTGCTGGTCGCCATCCTGCTTGGAACCAGTTTCCTTTTGCTTCTGCTTTGTTGACTTCGATCTGAGCCAGTGCGATTTCCTGCGCGTGGCGTTCAGACATTGTTGCAATCTCATGGGCGATCTTCTGCTTGGTATCCGCATCGGGTATGAACTTGTCCAGTAAGTTAGTGACAGGTGCTATAAACTTCTCGATCATTACTTCCTTCCTAACAGTCCTTGAACTGTATCTGACTCATAGATTCTTAAACCTAACCAGACTATTGTAAACAGTGATGCTACAGGTGGCAACCATGCCGCGAGTGCTAGTACCCCAGTTGATGCCGCAGCTATATCCATTACTTCCTTTGTCTCTTCGACCATGATGATTCTCGTTTAGGTTTAGTTAAATTGTTGCGTCTGTACTAGACACGTATTCAGTTTGATAAGTCCAGTTAATGCTTCCAGATTCAGCTTGTACGTCCAAGAATATATCATTGGAGTTGGTGTCAAATGTAATGCCTGTCCAGCCTGTGTCGCTCTCAATAGCATATTCAGTTACTGTTGAACCTACCTGAGCTAACGTGCCGCCAACTACTTTATATAAAGCTACAATCTTGTAGGCCGCAAACTCCCCGTCATCTGTTCTCCGACCTGTTGCACTGGCAGTTAACTTAATAACCTGGTCAACAATGCTACTGTTCCATGTTTGTATTGCTGTTGAACTAGCAGTGTCTAAAGTTTTAGTTCTGCTATCAACTATCCTGACATTCTGGTTAGGGTTTACTGCCCTGATGTAGTTGTTAGCAACAGCACCATCGTATGTATTATCTTTAACAAGAATAGTATTGCAAGCCGCAAACTCAACACCGTTATCATCAACATCGTTAAGTGAGTTATTAACAATCTGAACATTGTTTATCTGAAAGCCCGCTTCGCTCTGGTCTAACTTGATGCCTTTCTTGCAGGTACTAATAACATTGTTTGCAATAGAGTAGTTGCTAGTGTCGCTAAAAGCTCTAACCTTAATTCCAATAAGAGGCTCGTATACGCTACTTACAAGTTGACCTTGGATGTTGTTACCTTGAATGACGTAGTTCACACCACTCTGGATAACGTGAATGCCATACTGCTGACAGTGGAATATGTTATTGCCAGTAATGTTACTGTTGTTATGTCCTGCTGTGTTACCGTTAATGCCAAAACGGAACCGTTCAATGTTGTTGCCTGTTACATTAACAAAGTCATTCTGTATCCGAATGCCAGAGCCTATACCATTTACGCCCACCAAGGTATTGCCAGTAACAGTCACGTTAAATCCATTGGTTCTCTCTGTATCGCCACGCCCTCTACCTTTAACGTTAATACCATAGACCTGATTCACGTTACCAGAAGTAACACCGGAAATAGTATTGCCTGTAATGGTAACAAATCTGGCCTTAGTGTAGATAGCGGCAGACTCTCCAAAGTAAACAATCTTTACGTTGTTTGTTCCAGAGGCAGGAGGAGTGGTGAACGTAAGGGTGGTGCCTGATATAGACCACAGCACATCTTCATCAGTATTGACCTGCTCAACACCACTAATGTAAACCGTTGTCTGTCCAGCATTTAGTCCTGACTCAGCTAAGGTAAACGCTGTCTGAGAGCCAGTGCCATTAAACAATTGTTCAGAGCCTACCGCAGACACATTCTCAAATGTATTGCCTGAAATGGTTGCTTGCTTTCCGTAAATAAGAATAACATTACAGTCAGTCGCACCTGTAGTTGATATGTCTCTAAACGTGTTTCCTGTTATGGTAAAGTTTTTCCATATATCCTGAAAGGTATAAGTGTTGTAGCCAACTCTAATTGGCTTGTCTGCTATTGTAGTATCAAAGTCGCAGTCAGTTACAGTAAATGTATTAACTGCGGCCTCAAGGGTAATACCACCCCCACAGTTCTTTACAGTTACGTTGTTTAAATAAAACTTATCGACAGTAACTGGGTCAGTTTTTTCATTCTTAAAGACAAAAGCAAACTGCTCAAAGCCAACACCTGTAACGCTCACATCATTCAGGCATTTAACAAAAGTATCAACCTTGTTAAGCCCCTTGATTGTGCCAGTACCCCACATCTTGAGTGGAGTAGATCGAGTGACGGTAGTCCAGTTGGGAATATAGTATGTGCCTTCTGGGACAAAGAGGTTGTCACCAGAGTTCAGCGCGGCAGTAATAGCAACACTGTCATCAGTTGATCCGTCACCCACGGCACCAAAGGACTTAATGCTAACCAGGTCGGCAGAGGAATACAAAGTGCCGCTAACAGCAGTAGGCTCACCACTAGAGTTAAACTTTAAATACTTGCTTGCTCTTTCAGCCTTGAGAGGTATCTCGGTATTAACAGTAGGGTCTTGGTCTTGAAGATGCAATGACCTAGCTATGTCAGTCTGCAACTGATTCATGGCTATGTAGCCCTTGTCGAAATCACCATTTACATCGGACGCTAAGAAGTCACCAGCATTCTGATACTGGGTAGTTCGATCTATAGGCATTGATAGGAAGACGCTAACGATGTCTCCAGCCGATGCTCCAGTAACTAGGGTGACACTACCACCCCCAGCTACACCTACGTTAGACACGCTGTAATCATCGTTTATCGCCAGCACTGATCCGTTCTGCAATACCTTTATGTCGGTAGCAAGAAGGATTTGAAAAGTGTAAACAAAAACTGTTTGATTATTACCAGAAGAATAATCGTTCCTAGTGGTAGCGCCAGTAACCGACATATTTATTCCTCAACTATGACGCGAGTTAATCCTTTCTTTGATAGCACATCAACAAACTTTTTTTCTGTATCCAAATAGAATGCAAGATCACTTGCGACCATTGCTTCATACTCTTCTGTTTTGAAATGCCCAGAGCTGACCCAATATTTACGGAGTCCCTTCTTTGCTTCAATGTCAAAAAAGCCATCACCAATTAAAGCCTTGGCTGCACTTCTATTCTTATTGGCAACAATAATAGTAGCAAAAGTATTCATAAAGTTACCCCAGATTTTGTAGCCATATAAGATTCCATAGAGGCAATTTCATCAGCAGTTGATACGGTGTTGCGAACAACCAGCCCATATAAGTGACCGTTGAGTGGAAGGCTTGCACCGTTATCTCTGGAGCCTATGTTGATAGAATGGTTGCCATAGTTTCCTGACCCCTGATCCCCTGTTGGTGTTGCTTCTACAACTCCGTCAACTCGAAAAGTTAGCTGATCTTCACTGATGTCACTTGTGCCAGACAGGACGCTAGTGTTTGGAGAGGTGTAGCCAGAAGCAGAACCATTTACAATGCTGCTTCCCTTAGAGCTGTAACGCCAAAGACTGCCAGAACCAAATAGACGAAATGCGCCAGTGTTAGAGCTAATAGATGCAGACAATTCAGCAACAACTTGGTTTGCCGTTGTGGTTTTTCTTGCGCTTGAAAATACACTCATCTGGTCGCCACCAGTAAAGTCAATAGCACTAGTAGCTAGACAATCATTTGCGCCATCAAACTCAAGATAGTACAAACTTCCAGCTTGACGCAAGGTGGGTCGCTTATCCGAGGTGGCCTGTATAGCAGTGTTGCCATTACCGGACTGGTCTTCAATGTATCCCACAGGTGAGTCTACAACTGCATCAACAGTTCCATCAGAGTTCTGTTTCATGGAGGATAGCTTTGAGGGATCATACCAACCACCCTCTTCCCCATTAGCAAACAGAGCCGAAGGACTAAATCCCCGACTCCCCATGACTGCTCTTTTAAATAATGTAGCGCCAATGCCAATCATTTAAGACACCAGTGCGTGTATGCCTGTTGCAGAAGTACCAGTAGCAAACACTCGTTTTGCAGAGCAAATCAAATAAAAGTTGTCTGGAACAGTAACGGTACGAGCATTACCCTGAGAGGTGGTAAACTTAACAGTACCACCAACAGTGATGTACAGGCCAATAGCTACAACTCCATCATCGAACAGATTCGAATCGTGTGGAGTAATAGACAGCATATCTTTTACTGCGCCTGTAAGGTTGTTACCTATACCTTTAAATGGATCGTTTGACATAATAATTTCCTGTTTGAATTAGGTTGATTATACTAAAAATTGGTTAAAAAATATACAACTATTGTTTATCAAGATACCTGTTAAGGCTCTTAGTCCACTGATTGTTAGCTCCAAAAGCAATGTTATGAATGTCTCGCTCTATTGGCTCTATTTGTCTTCTTTTGCTTTCAGCACTTAAACTATAATCGTCAAGTATTTCGTTTCTATCTGACAGCAAGTCTCTAACATCTTTCATTGCATCAGTTATAATGTATTCATTGTTAAATATAAATTCATTATTTTTCTCATACTCATCTTGCTTATGCTCTGGCAACTTGTTGTAAGAGTTTAACTTTCTTTCTACTTCTAATGACAGATCAAAAAATGTGCTAACAGTTATAGAGTTTAAGCTAATAGGGTCGTTAAGCAAAAAGCCCTTAGTAATAAGATTTCTTCGATTTGATTCTGGTTTAGCGTTTTGTAGCTCTCCATTCATTTCTCTAACTTGACTAAGTATTTTATCTCCAGCACCAGTAAGATATTGGCTAGTAGTTCCAAGAACATTTTTAGTAAATTGCTCTATACCAATAGGAGATAGCCCAAGCTCTTCTCCAAGAAATTTAGCTGTTTCACTTGTTCCTCTAGTGGCTCTAAACTCTGGGTCAAGTTTTTCCATCCAATCAGTGCTAACTCTTCTGTCCTGCCAAAAATCAAACCCAGTTAAAGGCTCAACAATTGCTTTAAGATAAGACGGAAATAGTCCAGAGTAATCCTGTATAGGGCTAACAGATTTAGGCAGTCCTGATGATAGCTCTTTCCACAATTCTCTTCCTTCAGGCTTTTTGCCGTCATACATATCAAGTAAAAACAACTCTGGCATAGTGCCAAAAATGTAACCATAAGTAAAAGGCTTTGGAATTAAATGCCACTGCCCATCGGACTTGTAAGCCCAGTTGTTAGCTCTTTGTATTTCAGGTATTTCTAGGTATTCTTGTCTTTCATCTTCAGGCGCTTCATACAAGTAATACAGGGCCAGCATAACACTTGGCATTGTAATCGTAGTTGTAGCAATTAATGTTGCCATTTTAGGGTTTCGTTTAAATGTCTGAACAAACCTAGCCGCACCCTGAATACCAACATTCAAGAACATTAAATGCCGATTAAGATTCTTAGACCACTTACCTCCAGTAGCAAAATCAACACTAGCCTCTCTGGCAGCATTACCTGCTGCAAGGTCTGACATACCCTGTCGTTTAGCGGCTCTGTACGCTCCAACTCTTGTGGCATTTTCTGCAACAGACACAGCATTCAAATAGCTTTTAATTGGGCTTTTAAGAATCTTGAGGTAAGCACTGTCTGGGTTATACATTTCCTTAGCTGCATCAGCTAATCCTGTATCGCTAATATCCATGTAAAAACTTTGCGCTGCACCAGATGCTTTCCAATCCTTATAGAGCTGGCCATCCGTAATATTCATAATTGACAGCAATCCAGCAACAGTGTCAATTGGAGTTTTAAATGTGCCTGATTGAATAGATGTTACAAACTGATCTCTAAAAATGTTTTTAATTACAAAAGATGGAACTGCCGTAATACCTGTTCTAGCCACTCTAACAGTGCTGCTTAAAATTCTTGTTGCTGTCCCTAGCATTACTGGGTCTAAGCCCTGCATGGCATCTTTAACACCAGGAGGTACATTCCAAAATTGACGCTTTCCATTTACATAAACAACAATATCGTTTTCGCCAGGCTCTTTCTCGTAAACTTTAGCTCCAGTTTTTTTGTCTTGATGTATTATTGTCTTGCCTTTAGACCTTGTTATGTACTCAGGCATAAACTCTGCTAAAGCTATAACACTTTTTGCCACGGCATTTCTGTCAGCAATAGAAATAGTTCTTACAGTGTTAGAAATAATAGACTGAATGGGGTCTTTAATCTCACGCTCTGATCCTCTAAATTTACGGAACAAGCTCTTTGATGACGCATTATCAAACTGCCCCCCAATCCCAGACTCAGTGTATCCTTTCTCATCCATAACTCGTTTAAATGGAATGTAGTTAGGGTTTGCTTTAATAAGGTCGTCATAATCTTTCTTAGACATATTGCCTGATCGGACTAAGTTTTCCATAATGCGTCTTTGGAATCCGTAGATTTCCTGAGCTTGCAAATCAAATATCTCAAACTTATCGCCATACTTTAATTCAAGGTTTGCCAAATCAAGCCTAGCATCAGCAAGCTGTTTATCAGTAATAGTTACTCCATCCATGTCTACCAAGTCCTCAACAATACGCTTGGATATTAGATAGGTAGATAGATCAAGCCTTCTTTGCTTTTGGCTCTTTTCTGCTATAAGCATAGCAACATCAAAGTCTTCTAAGATTTTACCAAGACCAAGGCCAGTAACAACTTTATTGCCTTTTTCATCAAAGTAAAAAGTATTGTCGCTAAGGTTTTCTTCAATCTTGCCAACAATTCCGTAGAATGTTTTTGCCAAAAGTTTTGGATTTGCTCCATCCTCAACTGTTAGTCCACGAGCTTCTGCAACTTTAAGCATTCTTAATACTGGCTCAAAGTCGTCAATCAAATTCTTTTTAAGATTAGCCCACATACTTTCTGTGTAATCAATAACAGGATCAGGGCCATCAGGCAGTGGAGCGCCATCAAGTGTTGCACCTGGAGGATTAGCTACTGGCGTAAACTTTAGATTTAGTTCGTCAGTATAGTCAGCCATAGAATCAAATTTGTCAGCATCTATTTGCGTTGCTTCAAATTCATTTAAATTGTCTGTATTTAAAACACCATTAAAAGAAATTACATTAACTTGGTCAGCAGATAATGCTACTATTTGATTTGGAACATTAGAAGTATCTCCACGACCCTCTACAACAATACCGTCATATCCAGCTTCTTTTAAAATTTTTATATCTTCCGGAAATAACCTTTCAGGATTAATAGTATAAAAAAGATTTTTATTTTTCATTAACTTTTTTATTTCTGATTTTGACATTTCATCAGAATTAACTCTTTCAAAACTTCCGTTTTCAGATATGTAAGCTAAGTCATTATAGGTATTAGAGTCTTTCGGCAACTTAGTAACGTCAACTCTTACTACAACATAATCCGTAGGAAGAATGTTATCTGGGCCTTTTGGCATTACCTCTACTTTTGCAGGATTCCTTATATCTATTTTTGCCTTTACAGTACTAGCGCCAAATACAATAGGAGTTTCGGTTTCGCTTGCGCTAAAATAAATCCCTTCTGGGCCAGCAAAACTGTGCTGACTTCTTGGAGCGTCTGGATTAAATTCAAAGAATGGGTCTGCCGTAGTTGCGTGATATGCAACAATTCCAGGAGCTGCTTCATCTGCAATTATGTCATTTTCTAGTTTAGCCTCTTCTAAATAGTCTGATAATTTTGATTGCTTGTATTGGGGATTTTTATCTGAATTTGTTGCCCCATGCAGTACAGTTACATCTCCATTATTTTCTTTATTTATATATTCAAGCGCATCAATCTGCTCAGGTGTTAACTTTTGACCTTCAGATAAATGTAAAGTTACTACAAATGGATCATCTTTAGATGGGCGATCACCACTCTTAGCTGTTTTTTCTTTAAATGCACTAAATCTAATTGCTCCAGTTTGCTGCATAAACCCAGCGTACTCACCAGTATTATCAAGACCTAATGCCTCAGAAATATTTCCAGATACGGCTAGATGATCTCCAGACGATCCTATTATTTTACCGCTACTTGTAAGCCAAGGAGACTGTGCTGCATCGCCTTCTTTTGCAACCTGATCTAAAGGCATAACGTAAGAGTCAGATTGCTCAATAATTTCATCTGTTATTAAATCTTTAGCAGGAGGCGCAGTGTCAACAGGTTGTTGAGGCAAAAATGGAGTAGGAGCAAAGCCTTGTCTTGGAGGTGCTGCTTGGACATTAAGCATAGCAGTAAGCATACGCATCTGGTCTTCAACAGGAAGCTCCTCAAACGCCTTTTGAGCCGCTTGATCCTTTTGGTACTGATAGCTACCTCGAATACCATTAACTGTCGTTATGCCGCCTTTAGTAAGCACAAGCAAGCCCATTTCAAGACCAAACTGTTCTGGGTCAAGAACACTAAGAGAGTTTTCTAACACATCTTCTATAGTGTAACCTTCCTCAAAAGTGTAGCCTACAGCAGAGCTTAGAATCTTAGCTAACTGCTCTTCACTAAACTCGGCCAACAAACCATGCCAACCTGCCTTAGTAAACACTTCTGACATTCTTGCGTTAGGCTTTATTCTTTTGTAAGCCTTAAACAATGCAACCTTTACATTGTCTGGCAACTTATCTAATGAAGTAGTAGCAACACTTTTAACGCGCATAGTTACTGGGTCAATAACGTAATCATTAACTCCAGACTTATTGCCTATATACTTAAAGCCTTTTATTAATCTACCACCAGCAAGCTCACTAACAATCTCTACATTAGTGTAAGTGTAAGCCATCAGTGCAGCTTTTACTGGAGACTCTGTAGACAGTTTGTATATTACCTCTCCATCAGAAGTAATGTTTAAACGGTCTTTTAAGCGTCTATCACCATATTCATCAACATATATGCCTGGAGTTAAAGCAGACTGAGTGGCGACTCTAGCAGTTAATCCAGTAGCTGTAACAGCAGCAGCTTTTACTTTAGCCGCTTTAGTAGCACTTGCAATTGCAACCTCAGTAGCTGTTTTAGTTAGTGCTTTAGTAAACCCTACCTGAACAGTTTTACCAAGACCACCAGAAGCGGCAAATTCAAGCATTACAGCAGGAATACCAGCGCCATGATAGACAATGCCACCACCCCAATCAAAACCCCTTACAGATATTTCAACGTGCTTATCAAGCCAGTTATCTAGCTTTGCCTGATCAGCCTCACTAATTGGTTTGCCTTCTTGCAGGTCTTCAACAATGCCTAACAACTTAATAGCTTGAGCGCCCTGATAAACTCCACCGCCAGGAACCCAATCTTCATATCCCATAAAGTCTGGAGCTTCGCCAGCACTAATAGGGGTTTCTCTCCATTCGGCTAACTGTTCTTGGCTAAACCTAAGATTTGCTAACTCCTCTAAGTCAGACAAGTTTTTGTCTACTTGATTCTTAACATCAACATTTTCTGGCAAATCAATATTAATATCTGGAATTTGCTGTGGTTGAGTAACAGGCCGAAAATCATCTGGAATAATTTCTTCCTGCTGAACAACTTCATATCCCTCACCAAGATCAATAGGTTCTTCTTTTTCGCCTAAATCGCCTACGTCATTGTAATTTTGTCTTTGCTCTAAATAAAGATTAAATGTGTTTTCTGACACACGATAACCATTAACAATAAACGTGTTTGGATCATCTTTGTTTTGATCTACAATGTGTTCATGCTCAAGATTCATTTGTTCTTGAGGAATATCTCTATCGTCAATAATGCTGGTAGAACGATTTTGAAACTTAGATGGCTCAGAAAAAGAAATGTGAATCGAAGCAGGTTGTGTAGCTGGCAATGGCGGAAAGCCTTCAACCGCTAAAGGATCGCCCATAGTTAGAGTATCAGCAGATTCTACAGGCTCTACAGGCTCTAGAGGGCTAGTATCAATAACTGTTTCCGCTTGCGCTTCCATCTCAGTTAAATCTTTAGGCAAAGTAACATTAGCATTTACAGGGGCAATAGCCATTTTTTATCCTTTATAAAACTATTAAAATAATTACTATTTAGTTTTTTCGTACAAAACACCATTATATTCAAAAAAAGAACCCACAGGAAGCAGTTTCCTTTTGTTGATGTCAGTAAGAACTGTAGGCTTTTGTTTTTCAATAGTTCGTTGAATAGCTTGAGCTGATCTATTAGTGTTATTTTGGCTTATTCTGTTAATTACCCTATTACCAACTTCTTTGTAAATTTGTTGTTCAAGGTTTTCTGGCACTGCAATTTTATCAAGGTCTTTGTCTGTAATGTCTGGGTCTTTTAGCAGGGCATCACTTTTTAACTCAGATAAAGCAGCCTCTAGCATTGGCATAGCTTCTAGGTAAATTGAACCATAAGCTGTTCCCCAATCCTCAATAGGCAATCCAGCTTGCACAGTTGTTCTCACTTCATCAAATTGACCACCAACTTTTCTTCTTGCTTCTGCTCCGCCAGCGCTAGTAACATTGCGAAGAACGGCCTGTAACGACCTAAAATCTTCGTCATTTAAATTACCTGCTGCTACCTCTTCTATAAGATTATTGTTAATGTTTTCTAAAGCTACAAGTATTTCTTGTGGCTTAGATAATTCATTAGCATTATATATTTGATTAAACATCTTATCTTTTGTTTCGCTGCTATTTTCAGAATTGTATTCTTGCCTAGCAGTAATAAATCTTTTTCTAGCAGTATAAGCCTTTGGATCAATTTTATTTTCCATGTTAAGGCGTTCTAACTCTTGTATTTGTTGTTTGGCAGATATGCCAGCGTTTAGATAAAACTCATCAAAATCTTGAGCAGTTTGAGTTTGCTCTAAAAAAGTTGCCTCATTTTCAGCTTGTATTTTTGCAATTTCGTCTTTTTCCATTGCATCAAATTGAGCAGCAATAGATGATCTTAGCTCACGCTTTTCTTTTCTATCTAACCCAAGGTTTGTTTTATCAAAATTTGATAAGTATTCTTTTGACGCGGCAACTTTTTGATCTACATTTAATTCGTCATTGCTAATAATTTCTTTATTTATTCGCCCATATTCTTGCTCTACTCTTGCAGTGTCAGCAAGGTTTACCTCATCTTGCATAAAATTTTCTTGACTAATTGCGCCAGCAGTTAAAAACCCAGGCATCATGTTTGCGTCAAACTCAGCTTTTAGATTAGCAGCTTCTTCAGTTTTGCCTTCAAAGATTAAATTAATGTAATTTGTCTTAAAACTATCACGAGCTAAAGTGTAAGATGCTTTTGCGCTTTCTTTAATGTTTGTTGTTTCCTGCTTGTAAATAGCACTCCTATTCTTTTCATATTCAGAAAAATAAAACCTTTCAATTGCAGGTTGCATCTCAGGAGGAACATTTTTAAGCAATCCTTTCTTGTAATTTTCTGAAACAAAATCAAAGTTTGCAGTGCTAGAAGAATTGGCAGAAGATAAATTAGACATATTTTTTTCAATGTCTAACATTATATTAGTCTTATATGTGCTTACAGCGGCAGCATCAATTTCATTTGCTCTTTGCTGTGCAGCAGCGTTAAACTGAGACCCGCCAATCTTCCAGGCATCCATATCAGGGACTTTTAATACCTCTCCGGTAACAGGGTCTCTATCAGCACCCTCTGCGGCCTCTGCGCCTTGCTCTGCCCTTTCAGCTGTAACCATAGGCTTTGCTATAGATAGGCTAGTATCGGCTATAGTCTGGCCTAAACCAGCCAATGCTCGCATCTTGTCGGCTTCAGATGTATCTAAAGCAGTAGGAGTGAACTTGCCGTAAAAGCCAATTCGTTGCTGTCGAGGTTGTTGAGCCATTATTAATTCCTGTAATTAAACGTAAGGGGCTATGTCGCCAGCGCCTGAAAGAAGTGTACCAGCCGCTGCATACTGACTTCCTTTTCTAGCGTTAGCGCCTTGTCTAAGGTATTGTGCCTGAGCAAGCCTTTCAGACAGTCCTATCATGCCCTCACTAAGCCCAACCTGTTTGCTGCTTTCTAAAGCAATACTTGCATCAGTACCCTCTGCTTTTTTTCCAGACAACCCCATAGCAACAATGTTAGCTGCTTGCGCTGCATTGAGCTTCTGCTGGCGTTCTAGTTCACGACTCTCAGCGGCTAAACGCTCTTGCTCTGCCTGAGCTTTAAGTGCTGACTCTTGTGCCTTACCTGCCTCAATTTGACCATAAGCACTAATACCAGTGCCTACGGCTGACGCTGTTATTAAAGCTGCGGCTGTAGTTGAAATGCTGGCGGCTGTAGCTATTGATGTGACTACCCAAACCATTTAAATACCCTCTGGCTCTATTAGAGCTTTTTCTATTTCGCTAATGTCTGTTAAGTGCGTAGGATGATAGGCAATCCAAGTACACCCTGTCTCGCTATATATAACACGCTTAGTTCCTGGCACTGTCTCGCCCAAGTACGGCGCTGTAATCTTTTCTCTCTCGTGAACACTGGATATTTCGCACTCCCCAGATACCACGCTAAACAGGTGCTTACTTTTATGCAAAGCTCCCACAACAAGACTTCCTGGAGGCATTACCATTTCTCTTGCATACATCCCATCAGAGAAGTGGTGTCTTGTTACTATATCTGCCTTTGGAAATTCCTTGATTATCTCTTGTAACTGGTAAATACTATCTTGCGTTACAACATCATTCACGAAGACTCAACCTCATACTGTATGGCTTGTAAGTGGAACGGTGTACCATCCGGCACTGTAATCTCTGGAACTACTTCTGTATTCCAACCATTACCACCTTTGTCGTCTTCTATAATACCAGTTCTAGGAGTAAATGGGGTATTTAGTGGAGTGTCTTGAGCATCGCCAAACTGCCTAATAGGTACAGCATTGCCATCAATGTAGATGCCAGCAGACTCTAACACTCGGATATTCATGTTAGTAATCTTTTTGCGCTTCATAATATTCTGACCACTACGAGTGCCAGGATTGGTATTCAGAGGCATAGTCTTTACTTTAACTGGAAAGCCTAATCCAATCTCTAAATCTCTTGTACCAAATGTAGCAAGCTCTGCGGCAGTAATAGTAATGCCTATAACGCCACTTACAGTACCAACTGTGCGCTTAGGTAGTACATCGCCATCAGCTAAAACACTTACCTCATATCCGTTAAGTCTGTTGCCCAGCTCTACAACAACGTCACTACCTGTTTCTGTTACAGTGGTTTTTATACCAGACTCTAACAAATGGTCAAAGCTCCAGCGCTCAATATCATAGTAGTCACTACCCCCCGCTTCACGATAAACAATCATGTAAAGGTCATCAGAAACAGTAGCGCAAGATTTGATTAAGTTTTTTTCAGATGCAGTAGTAGCGTCAGCAAAAGGAGTCCACCTTGTAAAACCATTAATGTCTTGCGATCTCATGGTATTAAGGACTGCACCAGTACCATCTTCGTTTACAATAAACGCCCAGTTAGCATCCTCTGTGGTGTTACCTAATAACAGTGCCATATCAACAGGATTGTTAATCAACTGTGAAGACAGTACAGATATGTCAGCAGAAGTGTAAGCATCCTCGTTAAAGTTAAACAAGAATTGACGCAAGGTCTTCCCATTTTTATCTACAAACAATGTAGCGCCATCAACAGACTGGGCCTCAAGGTTAGATGACCCATGCTGTGTTTGTGAGGCAACCTCAATGTTTGATGGGGTTTGACCTTTAACCAAGAACTCAGCTCCAGCACAAAAAACCTGCAAGCCTCTATCTGGGTTAATATCAATAATGTCAGTTAGGTTTCGGGAGTCAATAGTTACAAATATGCCTTCATCATCGTCGCCTTCTTCAGAAAAGAAATCAAAGAAGTTGCCAGCCCTACTTGCAAATATGCTTTGCCTTTTAGACTTTGTACCACCAATCCACAAGCGACCTTCATGGAATACGCCCTGTCTAGGATAACCTCTAGTTGCAGACCAAACATCTTCGGTTCTTGGTGAACCTTGGGGGCTAACGATTGCAAAACCAATCTTGTCACTAGCTCCACCAGACGTAGGGTATCCGCTAAACAAGTTGTAGTCATTAGCAGACGAATCACGCATTGTAATGGTGAATGTTTTAACGTCAGTTCTTTCTACTGAAACGCCATCAAATCCAAACACAGGCATTTCTTGCAAATTCTTTTGCATATTAAATGCAGTAGCTGCTTGTTCATTAGCATCGCTATCACCTGCGTAAACAATATCTTTGCTTGTAACGCCATTAACGCTTAAAGCATATCTTTGGCTGTCTGCAAATCCAGTAAAAGTTGCAATCTGTTGCGCTCTTACAGGGGGAGGGCTATCGCTATCGTTGTAATCAAACTGCGGCAGATTAACAAATGGAATGTTATCCACAACAAAAGAGTTTATATTGTCTAGTCCATCAAAGATAATCCGAATAGACGGATAGTCCTCTTGGAACATTAACATTACGCCTTCAGTCTGGGCATCCTTAACTTCATTAATTTTGCCTGTAGCATACGGAACAACAACATCAGCAACATACACTGTACTTGCACTACCAGCGTGGGGAGTTCTATAAAACCGCAAGTTACCAGCAGTTAATATTGCCAAGTAGTTTTGATCAGGGCCATATTCCCAATCAAATGCTTTCCCTTCGGTAATGCCTGCGTCTTCTTTTTTAAAACCGTATTCGCCTATACGAACAACAAAGTTTTGATATGGAACGCCTGATGGAATAGAAATTTTTACTCGCCAATATCTTTTTGTTAGTACGCTTCCAGGAGTATCAAGTCTAAATCTAAAGTTCTGAGCATTGGTATTGTTTATGTTAAAAGTTGTAAGCTGAGTGTAAGTTGTATCATCTTCGGAATGTTCAAGTATTCCGCCAAAAGTATAATCATTTGAACCAGACTCTGCCGAACCCGTATAAACTGCAATAATATTCCTAATATCTATAAAGGTCTGTGACCAAGTAGATGCCGTAGCTCCAAGGTCATACTTAGCTACAACAGTACCAATGCCAACACTTACATCTGTTTGACCATAGGTAGCATCATTGCCATCATTCATCTTAGCGCCTTCTGTAACCTCATCCCCAGAAGGTGCTGCTGGCATAGTAGGATTAATAGCAGATTGGCGAGTCAATGCTCGAACAATGCTTTCCACAAACTGTGTTCCAGGTCTACGTTTAACGCCACCTTGAGGAACAATGACTACATTCTCAGCGGTCTCAGCGCCTTTGTAGTATTGCTCAAGATCGGTACGGCCTTTAAGTAATGGTGACAACTCACCACTAGCAAAGCTGGTTTGTTGAAATTGTGACTTAGGCATTAGTACCTCACGTTAATAAATGGTTGATCCTGAATTGCTATTTGCGGGTGTTGCTGTGAATCAGTGTAACGAGCCATGCGACTAGCGTTCAAGTATTGGTTAGCTAGTAGTTGCATAGAAGAAGCATTGTCACGAATAGATGGAGCAAAGTCCATAGCCAAAGCATACTCAATCATCTTAGCAAAGTATGCGGGCCATGCAGACTCTTCAGGCTTACGGATATAATCACAGAAAAGTGTACCGCTGTAATTGCAGTAAACATTACTGTTTATAATTTGGTATGGAACGCTTGGATCAATTTTAATTAATGTCAGCGTATCAGCAGGAAGCGTATATGAAGTTTGCCACTCATTACCTACTGGAGCAGCTGCATCTTTACTAAGCTCTGCAATGCTACGAGCAAAACCCCAGCGATGCTTGCTAAGTTCGTTCTCAATGATATTGTCATACAGGCTTGTGGCTACAACCTGAGCGCGAGTACCGCTAGTCAAGGATGTCAGTGGCACATCGCCAATCAGAATAAGTGCATTGTTAATTAACGATAGCTTACTGTTTGCCATAGGGAACCTTTAGTCTTGAAAGAAAGGGGGCCGAAACCCCCATTCAGTTTACTACTTACGCAGTGATTACTACGCCAGCGCCACAAACAACAGTAGTACCGTCATTTGACTCAACGTATGAAATACGTCCAGTAGGAGTTCCACCAGTAGTACCAACAACAATAAGTACGTCACCAGCATCTAGCTCGTCCTTAGCAGAAGCAAAGTAGTTAGTGTCTGCTACAACAGCAGAAGTAGCATCAGCAGTAGAATACTGCCAAGTTAGCTCCACCAACACCAGAACCACCAATTCGGCATAAGCCGTCTCTTGAAAAAGCCATGATAATATTCCTTATGCAGTTTTGAGGTATTGAACTTTAACGATACCAAGACCATCGCGTGATACAGCGCCAGCCTTCAACATACCGTTACACAACCAAGAAGTACGATCAGCAATCCAATCAACGTCAGTCTTAATGTCGATACCAATTGCAAGACCAACAGCGTCTTGAGAGAAGAAGTATGAATCAACTACGTTAGCTGCTTCAGTCAAACCACCTTCAGCACGATCTTCAATAATTACAAACTTGAAGCCACCGAAAGTATCAACGTCACCGTTGACCAGAGCTTTAACATTGTTGTAATCAACAGAGCTGATCTTCTCTTCGTTAAGCATACCACCCAAACCTTTTGCTTCAATAGCAGCATACAGGTTAGAGTTAGGAACACCTTTAGAGCGAAGCGCAACTTGAGCAGCAACAATCTTTTCAATGTTCAGGTTAGAAGCAGTTCCGCCAGTGTCTTTACCAACAGTGTCAGCATAAGTAGTTTCTGCGTCCATTGCATCAATGACAAGCTGATCACAGCGACGACCAAGAGACTGTGCGATAGTGCTTGCAAGTTCCTGCTTTTCGTCAAAGTTTACAGTCTGAGCATCAAACATATCTGTGTATTCTGGAGCATTCCAGTTTTGCAGAGTTGCAGTTGCGAAGCCGTGAGAGATGTCCATAGGAGTTACTAGATCAGAAGTAGACTTCTGGTTAGCTAGACCCTTACCCATGTTACGGAATTTGTAGGTGTCACCTACTACGTTGTTTCGTACAGTTACAGCGCCTTTCAAAAGGCCAGCGTTTTGGTATGCGTGTTTAACAAGACTGTCAAACTCCGTTACCGCTACGGATGATAATACTTTACTCATAATGATTTCCTCGAAAAAGAGTAATAAATAATAAAAAGTTTTTCAAGGTTTTAGCTGAGTACCCGAGTAAACTTGGTCAGCATTCAACCTAAATTTACTGGGCCTTAATAGAAAGGGGTGTCCAGTGTGCCGATTATACACCTTTCACCCCATAAACTCAACCGCCAAAGGTACGGGTATGAGCCTTGTCGCCACCAAATTCCTGCATCATCTTCTGGATTTTGGCTTCATGGTTAGCATCAATGCTACGGAGGAGCTGTCCATTTTCGTTTTTCATAAACATCTGGGTTTCAATATCACCCCAGGTCATGCCTGTCGGATGCTGTCCACCATCAATAGGTAGCTTAGTCGGTGCAGTAGCACGAACCAAATACTCTACCAGCTCAATAGATTTAGCATCAGTTACTAGATCACGAACCACTTCATAGTCGTCAGCATCTAAGTTGTTCTTTAGATAGCCCTCAACATTCTTAATACGCTCTCCGGCATTGTCACCCAGTCGTGCAATCTCTTGCTCTTGGGTAACTTGTTCTACCGCTTCACTCTGTGCTGTTAACAATTCCCAGGCATCACCAAAGGCTTCTTGGCTCATACCTGTCTTATCAGCAAACTCAGTTAGCTCTTGCAGCAGGGCATCGTCAGGCTCAATTCCTTCTGGGCCAGCATAGCCATCTTTTGGTGCGCCAGTAAAACCACCGAACTTCTTCTCTAGTTCAGTATAGGCTTTGGCTTGTTCAGCAACAGACTTATACTTGTCGCCTTTGTACCATTCGGGACTATCACCTGTACCCTTGATACCATCGGATAAAAAATACTCACCTTCACCTAGTTCGGGCGTACTTGCATCCAACAGGGTTTCGCTTGTTGTTTCTTCTATTGCGGCCTGTTCTTCACTCATAAATATTCCTTACAATATTTCAGCTTGTTGCATTTGGTTGATAATAAATTTAACAACTCCCGACTCACCGTTATGGTAAGCAGCCTCGTAATCAACATTGGAAGCACCAAAGGGGGTGTCGTTATTGAAGATAAACCTCCGCGTCATGTCCTCAAGTACGCGCTTCCCGATGTCACCTGAGAAGCACTTATTGTACGCTTGAGCCAATTCAGCAGCGGCCTGTCTTTTTTCTGCATTGACCACCTTTGCATCTTCTGCATTAGTGGTCGCTTGATTAATTGTATCCCAACTCATAGAGCAGTTTGTCCTTGTTGCGGTGGAGCAGCCTCAACATTCATGCCCTGCTGTGCAGCTTGAGCGCCAGCCTGAATAATCTGTTGCTTCTCACTAGCACTTCTAACTAGCTCGGCAGGCATACCAGTCTTATCGGCAACCCACGTTCCAAAGTCTTCTAGCTTAAATCCAATCTTAGCCTGATCTGGGCCAGCAGTCTGAAGCACGAACTGTACGGCTTGTTGTACGTTAAGAATGTCTTCACCGTCCTGCGCTCTTGCCAATGGTGACATAAACTTAATAGCGACCTGACGACCATCTAGCTCAATAGGAGTAATGATACCACGGCGAGTAAGTATAGATGCAACTCGTTTAATAATGGGAATCAATACTTCGGTCTGTAATCTGCCGAAGGCAGAGCCGATGCGTTTTGCCAATTCACGCGACTCGATGGCAACCTCAGTGGCGGATCGCACAGCACCAGAAGGATCACGAAGATCGTTGAATAGGGCTTTCTTGATCGACATTTGCATTTCACTGATCTGGAACTGGGCAAGTTGTAAGTTTGATCCTGTATCTAAACGCTGAATAGATGGGTTGCTGCTGTTGTTAGAACCAACTGGAATAACAATGCCTGGGCTTATATTCAAATTGTAGGGGTTAGTTACACCATCGTCGGTTGCCGTATACATACCTGCCAGGTCAATAGCGGCCTTCTGGAGTACAAACTCTTTGGCCTTGTTCAGTGAGCGTACGTCTGGAAGTGCCTGTAGTGCTGGGCCACGACCTCTGATCTCACCAGCTACCTTACTATAGCGACCTGTCACCCAGGGGCTAGAGTCGCCAAAGTCCTGCATCCAGCTAATACGGTCTTCAGTGGCTACCCATACGCAACCATAGTAGGTCTTACTCTTGGGCATATAGACAACACCCTCGCGCACATCGACATCAGTGTCTGGCTTATCCTTGATGACCTGCTTCATCTTCTCTGATGGTTCGAAGCCTTTCCAGTAACGCTCTAGGTTACGAGCCTTTACCTTAAATCGTCGCCAGTGCGTTTCGATATTACCTTGTGGGCCTTCCTCAAATGCTATTCCCTTCTGCGGAATGGCGTTAAAAATGAGGGGCATCTCGTCGCTCTCGTCTTCATCAATACGAAGTGTGCCTGTACCAATAAGAAGATCGAGGGAATGCTCATAGAACTGAGTAGCAAAGTTAGATCGGTTGATGTAATCAAAAATAATCTCAGCCTGATTCTGCAAGTTAGCCTCAATGTCTTCCAAGCTAACATCAAAGTTACCTTCCTCAAGCTGCTTAACAACTAAATCAGATGGCTCAAAGGTAGCCCAGCGTGACCAGATAGGGGCAATGTTTTCTTGTAGCTTGCTTGCGCCCTGCTGGATTGCCTCAAGTGCAGTAGAGTCAAAAATACGATCCATCTTCTGCTGGCCTGGAGCATAGTCTTCAAACAGATTGCGGTTAGGCAGAAAGTATTCGTAGGCATCGTCTAGCGTACTGTGCCACATGGAAGCACGTTTAAATGCGTCATTCTCTCGTTGCTTTAAGTCCTTCAGTGAACCAAGCTCTTTAGGTAATTCCATTATTTTGTAACCTTTTTAACTGATTTTTTTGCGCCTTTTCCTATCAAAGAACCAGCCTTTACTCCTTTACCCACAGCTGAAGCACTGAAAGCTGCGCTCATAGCCCTTTTAAATAAACCACCTGATCGTTTAGGGATTTTTAAAACTTTACCTCCAGACATTCGAAAGCCTTCAGTAATCATTGGACCTGCTGGCGCTTCAGCTTGCTCCATAGGCCGACCAAGCAAGGATGCCTTGCCTATTTTCTTTTGTGCAATAGACTTTAATCTACGTTCGCTTGATGCTGTTTCTTCATTAAGCTGCTCTCGTTGCATTTTTTCCATTGCTTTTTGTTCTGCTGTTGGTTTTGGTGCTTTGCCGCTGCCCATGCCTTACCTCTGCATATATTTATATAGTTGATAGGGAGTCCATACAAAAGGATGGTTAATACCTAAGAACTGCTTAACATGACCAACACAAGTGTTGAGCATGAATAACCTTTTCTTATTGTCCTTTTTTACATAACTCACGGTTATATCTGTTGGCCCAATTATATCATTTATATGGTTGACATTATACACCCTAACCTGCTCTGTCACTTTTTCGTACACAACATACTGCCCATTAGAAGGCTCAATAACTAGGCAATGTTGGTAGTCGTTATGCAGGAACCTAGAGTACCACCGCCCTGTGTTACCTCTAAAGACTACATAGGCATTATCAAAAGACACTAAAGTTTACCTTTGCTGTGTGTGGCTTTGCGAAACCTTGATCTCGACGGAGAGCAGAGCGACCTTCACCTTCACCTTGGAGGGCATACTCAAGCGCCTCTACTGGGTGAGAGTACTCGTTCTTGTCTGGTTGATCACTGTAGCGTTCGCCACTCGTTTGCACACGACGATAACAGAAGCCACCTTGCAAGCCCTTACGAATCATAGAGGCTTTGGGCAGGACAATGAAGCGAGGCTTACCATCCATACACATCTCTTTCATAGGTACTTCTAAAGCGGCTCGGCGTTTCAGGGGATCGTTAGACTCTGTTGGTTGACAGGGTATACCAGCGGCTCGCATGATCTGGAATGGAGTCTCACTGTTGGACTGATTCTTATTGGAACCAGAGGGATCACCCCAGCCCTTGAAGTTGCAGCCAGGATAAGTCTCTTCAATATAACGTTTTAGGGTAGGCGCAAAGTCTACTGCACCGGAATCAGTGAGCACCATTTCATCAAAGCAGACCCAACGCCCGATAGCAGTACGCTGAAGAAAGGCACAAGCAGGTGTACGACCAAAGTCAAAACCCAGAATGATAGGAGTGTCCTTGTCCGGTGTGAAGTCCATATGGGATGCGTGAACAGAGTCCGTATACATCGGGTGAACCGGCTTACCGTTAGACACAAAGCCGTACTCATTAGCAAGATTAACTTTAATCCAGTCATGTGTTTTACCTGATAGTCCGCGTTTGTAATAGTTAGCAGGGAGGTTGGGCAGGTTCTCCGCTTTGTCGTTTACCTTCCAAGTTTCCCCATCCTTATACACGCCGCCAGGTTGACGATGGAATGCCCAGCCTTCGGGACGCTCAATCTCTGCCAGCTTGTAGTACCAATGATCTTCATCGGGTGCGTTACTGTCACCTAACACGCCATGATGCGTAGGTTTGATTCCCTCCTTGGGGGAAGGATAGCGACCATGACGTAGATCAAGCATATCGAGAACGGCCTTAGAATGCTCTTTCGTCTCGTTTAGCCACACCCATGTACACTGGATACCCCTAGCCTTCTTAACGTGCTCAGGGCGGTCAAAAGCGATGAATATGACCTCTGATTTAACTGAGGTGCCATCTTCTAGCCGGAAGCTGATGTAATGGGTAGGCGGTTCTTTGTTACCCTGACGGAATGGGCCAAGGTCTTCATGGATTTCTAGCCAATCTTTAATGGTTGTGGAGAACAGTTCTGAGTAGGTGTTTCGACAGGCAATGATACGGCTAAGGCGTACACCATAGTTCTTGTGTCCGGGGGTCATCACGGGAGCTTGTTCGGTCATCAGGTCGAATAGCTTGAGGATAGTTTGAACGGTCTTACCGGAACCTAGTGGCCCCATGATGAAGGAGTTCTGAGAGCGACAGTCAGCGTAGTCTTGTAGCACCTGGCCTTGTGGCCCCATACAGTATTCAATGGTAGGCATTACTTTTTGCTCCAATCTATTTGGTCGTACATGGACTTGTACTTGGCGCGTGTCTCAGGGGTTGACGTTCTGTTGCCGCTACCCTTACCACCGTTTAGGTTGGCATGGTGATTAGGGAAGTGTTCTTTCTGCGTCTCTTTGTCTAGCTTATGTACCAGACTCTTACCTTTAGCCATTACTCTTCATCCTCATCATCGACAGCGGCATTAATAATTGCCTCTACCACGGGGTCTACATCTACAACCTCGGCCTCGATAGCGTCAGTACCACCATCAAAGCGTTTACGTTGGATAGCAACTACAGCACCTTCGTCAGCTCGTATCTCTACAGCCTTCAGCTTAGGCTCAGTATACTCGGCAACCTTACTCCAGGCATTAACAGCAGCATTAAGAGCAGTCACATCACCTTCTTCTTCAGCAATGTAGTCTAGCTTACTAGCAGCTTCTGCCATCTTCAAGATAGGATGGAACTGTTCACCGTACATATCCTGTAGTCGAGCCAGCAAGAACTTCTTATTCTTATTGGGTATTCCTATACGAGACATATATAACCTTTACACTCGTGAATGTTGTTGTTTTTCAGTTTCTAAATAGTCATCTGACATTCTATCTTCTACAATATAAATCAAATCAGTCATACCAACTTGGTCTCTATCAAAGAGATACACTGCAAACAACTCAATCAACTCAATATCCATCTCATGGACTTCTTCATCGGTCACTATCTTAATCATAACACTTCTCATTTTCGGTAATTTTTTTTTGCGAGAGACATATATATATAGTACTCGGCGGCCTTCGGGAGGGGGGTACCTCTCG
>Ga0208801_1000118_pt1 | contig 22171 bp, 23 predicted proteins | sample Colrivmet1370B02_FD_187626 | JGI IMG/M metagenome (GOLD analysis project Ga0208801, IMG submission 187626) | Estuarine microbial communities from the Columbia River estuary - metaG 1370B-02 (SPAdes) (version 2) | ecosystem: Environmental > Aquatic > Marine > Intertidal zone > Estuary | place...
TGCCTGTCCTGTCTATTAACTGCCTGTCCTGTCTATTAACTGCCTGTCCTGTCTATTAACTGCCTGTCCTGTCTATTAACTGCCTGTCCTGTCTATTAACTGCCTGTCCTGTCTATTAACTGCCTTTCAACTGCATTTCAGCTGCCCTTTAACTGCCTTTCAACTGCCCTTCAACTGCCTTTCAACTGCCCTTCAACTGCCTTTCAACTGCCTTTCAACTGCCTATCACGCCTTATATAGCCGATTTACCAGGCGCCACTGACTTCGATGAGCCAACCAAAATAACAAAGATAACGGTATAAATAATGAATGAGAACACCCAAGCGCACGGGATATGAATGGACACTGTTCGACACAAGCGTTTTACCCAAGAATCATCGAAGCGTTTGAGCGGCAGTCCATAAGCGACTACACTAGCTGTCCTTTATATAACCCAGTGATTTTATCGCCATGACCGAGCAAACAATGACCACGCCGATGGGCGCATTTACCCTACAGCGCCAACCACATGCACCCCATTTACCGCTACAAGCATGGGATTCTGCCGACAGTTTTTTGCTCGAGTTGCTTACCGATGACTACCGTGACATTACCGTGGTCAATGATGCCTTCGGTGCGCTCACCGTCAGCCTCAATGATCGCGTACAGCAGTCATGGTCGGATTCAGAACAAGCCGCCATTGCTTGTCGCAGAAACGCGACGCTAAACGGTTTAGACGCCGACAACCTAATGACCCACTGGCTGCCGATGTCACACAACATTGCAGAACCACGGGGTGTTATCGTATTAAAAATCCCAAAATCGATGGCCTTACTGCACTGGCAGTTACAGAGCCTAAGCGCCATTGCACCCGAGGGAGCAGAATTGTGGTTAGCTGGCATGGACAAGCACATCCGTAAAAGCCAGTTTGACGCAGTAGCACAGTATTTTGGCCCCGTTAACCCGCTAAAGGGACGAAAAAAGGCACGTGTATGGCAGGCAACCAATGCCAAACAATCAGCCATGCCGCCACGCTTTACGCCGGGGTATGTACTGCCCAATACCGACATTATGTTGGCTCAGACACCGGGTATTTTTTGTGGCAACCAGCTAGATATGGGCACTCGACTATTCTTAGACAGCCTACACCAGCTTCCTAAAGCGGCGTTGGTCGGTGATTTGGGTTGCGGTAACGGCGTACTCGGACTGGCTTATTTGAAAAAGCACCCTGACGCTGAAGTCGTCATGGTAGATGAATCTGCGATGGCAGTAGCCTGTGCAGAAGAAAATTTGTTACGCGCATTCGGTGAAAGCCAACGGTCACATGCCTTCCAAGCAGACGCGATGCCGTTGTCGGCTGATCGCCCGTTTGATTTGATTGTGTGCAATCCACCGTTTCACCAAGGCACCACAGTCACCACCGAACTTGCACAGGATTTGTTTAAGAGCGCTGAAACCAGTCTGCGTCCTGGTGGCCAGTTATGGGTCGTTGCCAACCGCCATCTGCAATACCATGTGGTACTCAAAAAGCTATTTGGACGATGCACCACTGTAACAGGTGACAGCAAATTTGTGATTTTGATGGTCCAGAAAGCAGAACAGGAAGCCTAGGCTTCCTGTTTCGGGCATGAGTTAGGCGGCGGTTTACATGCGCGATTGTGCGTAGGTTGCCGCCCCGACAATGCCCGCCTTGTTCAACAATGTGGCCGCTCGAATCGGCGTGGACAGGGTTAAATGGTCCTTAAAGCTCTCGAGATGCTTACTGGCACCACCACCGATGATAAACGCATCCGGAAAGAACAGCCCTTCTAGTGTGGTGAGATAGGTATTAAAGCGGTCTGCCCAGGTCTCCCAATCTAACTTCAATTTTTTACGCGTTGAATCCGCCGCATAGGCCTCTGCTTCCTGACCATTGGCTAGCCAAATATGGCCAAGTTCTGTATTAGGCAGCAAATGACCATTGTTAACCAATGCCGTGCCTAAGCCGGTACCCACGGTAACAACGATCGTTAACCCAGACTGTTCAAACGCGCCACCGAATTGACATTCAGCCAAGCCTGCAACGTCTGCGTCGTTAGCGACAAACACTGGACATTGGGTTGCATCAGAAAAGAGCTTTTCAAGATTGAGGCCAATGAAGGCGTCGTCAACATTTGATGCTGTTTTGGCAACACCGTGTTGTATGGCAGCAGGAAACCCAGCACCAATTGGCCCGTGCCAATCAAAGTGGGCACGCAACTCTTCTACCACGCGCGCCACTGACTGCGGGGTAGCTGGCTGCGGTGTTGCTACGCGGTGTCGCTTGGACGTAATCTTGCCAGTTCGGCAGTCGACGATGGCACCCTTGATGCCTGTGCCACCAATATCAATTCCTAAAATTTCCACATCCAACCCTCTCAATTCAATGCCACAACTGGATAGCTTAGCACCTATGGCCTAAAGGCTATGTTTGCGACAACAGCACATCAGGGGTGATTTCCAATGCGGCTGTGTCGGTAGACAACCACAGGGTATTGCCCTCTATGGTTACTTGTAATTGCATATTACGGTCTGCAAGACCAGCCAGGGCTTCACTGTCTTGTTTCGTCAGCTCTAATACTGTGAGCTGTTTGATATTGGCTAATGCGTCGCCGTTCTTCTTCCACCACATTTTAGCAGTATTGCCACCATAGGCTATCACCACCACGGCGTCGCTGCGCCCCGCTGCCTTTCTTAACCATTTCTCATCGGGCAGGCCAACGTATATCCAGCGGAGAATATGGCCAGTCAGGTCTTTATGCCAGACATCAGGCTCGCCTTCTGCGGACAGTCCTTTGCTAAACAGCAATTGCTCGTCTGCATAGAGCATAAATGCCATGAGCCGCACCATCATCCGCTCATCGGTTTCTGATGGGTGGCGCGCCAGCGTTAGACTGTGCAATTCGTAGTGGTGCCTGTTCAGATCACTGATCTGAATATCTGCTTTAAAAATTGTGGCATTCTGCGCCATAACCCACTGCACCTTTTTCGGTTTCGTTCATATCTCGCCACTGTTGCTCGCTCAGTCTCGAGGAGAAAGTATCCAACATTGGTGAATCTTTTGGTTGCGTTTAAAGTCTTTTGGGATCGACCGCGCCGAAATGTCCTTTACGACATACTGCTCTAAAACGGCGTCATCTAATTTAAAGCCACGGCGGTTGTTACTGAAAACCAGCTGACCACCGACTTCTAGGTGCTTCATTGCCAAAGCGATCAATTCAGCATGGTCGCGCTGAATATCGAGCGTTTCATGGGTTTTCTTTGAATTTGAAAAGGTCGGTGGATCCATAAAAATCACATCGAACAGCACATCACGGTTTTTATAGTCTTTCATCCAAGCACGACAATCAGCAGCCACGAGCTTGTGTTTGCCTTCAGTCATGCCGTTGGCGTCAAAATTGCGTTTTGCCCATTGAATATAGGTGTTGGACAGATCGACACTGACACTGGATTTTGCACCGCCAACGGCCGCATGCACGGTGGCAGCAGCGGTATAGCAATAGAGATTCAAGAAGCTTTTGCCTTTGGCCATTTCTGCCAATTGCATCCGCACTGGACGGTGGTCTAAAAACAAACCAGTATCCAGATAATCGGTCATATTCACCAACAAATTAACCCCGCCCTCAACAACCGGAAATTCCTGACCGACCTGAGACAATCGATTGTACTGGCTTTGGCCTTTTTGACGGCTGCGTTCCTTTAATACGATTTTTTCTGCTGATACGCCGGTAGCGACAGGCAGCGCAGCCATTAAGTCAGCCAAACGGGCCTTGGTTTTTTCTTCTGGTATCTCGCGTGGCGCGGTGTATTCAGACACGTGCAACCAGTCGTTATACCGGTCAACCGCTGCTGAGTATTCAGGAATGTCAGCGTCATAGATACGGAACGCCTGCCACTGCTCGCGCTTAATATCATTTTTAAGTGACTTCAGATTTTTGCGAATGCGGTTTGCGACCATGCGCGCACCGTCAGACAATTTTTCAAAAGCGGCCTCATTGTGGTCGGCTTCACTGATGCTGTTGTCCTGACTGCGCATTTTCCAGGTATCGGTGATCTCAAAGTTAAACAACTTACAATCAATAGGGCCATTATTCAGACGATAAAACTTGTGGGCACGGTAGCCAATCGCTTTGGCTAGTTCCGGGTTACCGGTAAAGACACTGGCCTGCCATCCCTGTAATTCTCGACCCATGACTTGACCCAAATAACGATAGAGTCCAATAAGGGCTTGTTCTTCACCCAGACGCTGACCATAAGGCGGGTTACAGACCAATAGCCCGTCATTCAACGCCACGTGTGTTGGTTTTTGCCACTGGGATAATTCTTTACGATAGGCCCACACACTGCCTTTAACACCCGCACGGTCAATGTTATGCAAAGACGCCTGCACGGCACCCGCATCAGCATCGTATCCCAATATCGGTGGAATTTTATCTTCGCCTGCTGCGCGGCGAGCGCGGGCTTCTGCGGTAAGCGTTATCCACATGGCGGGATCGTGTTGTGTCCAGCCGGTAAAGCCCCAATAACGACGAGACAAGCCCGGTGCGCGGTCGCCTGCCATCCAAGCGGCTTCGATTAATAACGTACCTGATCCACACATCGGGTCGATCAGTGCGCCCATTTTCTCAGCCACTGCGGGCCAACCAGCGCGAATCAAAATGGCGGCCGCTAGGTTTTCTTTTAAAGGCGCTTGTGCACCATCTAACCGATAACCACGGCGGTGTAGGGGCTCGCCTGAGATATCAATGGCAACCCGTGCACTGCCCTTACGAATACGAACATCGACGGTAATGTCTGGATCGTTTTTCGCCACACTGGGTCGCACACCATTGTTGTCTCGGAACTGATCGACAATGACGTCTTTAACGCGCATGGCGCCAAACAATTCGTTATTGACGTCTTTCAAAGTACCAGCGAAATTCACACGCATGGTGCCCGATGCGCGCATGTGCTGTGACCAATCGATTGATTGAACATGATCAGCCAGCTGCTCCATGGTAGTTGCTGGTGCTTCTACCAACGTCAGCAAAATACGGGAAGCCAATCGCGACCACAAACACAGACGGTAGAGGGTTTCGGCATCTGCAGAGCCAATGACACCACCCGTGGTTTCAGTGACATCCTGCAAACCAAGCGACAACACTTCTTCGCGCAGTAACGATTCAATGCCCTTTGGACAAGAAACAAAAATAGGATTCATGTGCGGTGGTGCCTCTTGGTGTGTTGCGATAGATTATTGCGTTATAAAAAACATCAATAACCCTACAAATGATAATAAAAACAGCTGAGAATGGCGTCTAAGTGCTTGATTTAAGCCATTTCGGCATTAAACAGTTCTCCGTTATTCTCTCAAATTTTAAAAAAAAATTCTTTATAAACAATAAAACATCGACTGGAAGGTCTCATTTACGTATTTTTAAATACAGGCTTACTGCCTACCAATGACGATGAGATGGTGCTTAATAATTATAATTTAAATCATCAGACAGTTCATTGGATCGTTCATTTGTTTTGTAATAGAGGTCGAATCTATGAAAAGACACAAGCGTGATATGTCAGAAAGAGCATTCCAGAAAGGCTACCTAGCAGGACTCAACGGGAAATCAAAGGACGCGTGCCCCACCGAACAAAACACACTACACCAACAATGGGTCAATGGCTGGCGTGAAGGCCGGATAGACAATTGGGAAGGGAAATCAGGCGTTAGCGCAGTCCATCGCATCGCTGAAATAACCATGCACTAGCTTCATCAAATTTGAGAGTTAAAAAAAGCGCCTATCGGCGCTTTTTTTTATGGTTGGGTCATCCCCAATCAGCTTTTAGCGATACGGGAAGCCACTTCGTATACATCAGGACTCAATTGCTCAAGCTCCAGAATACGCTGTAGCTGTGCACGCACCAGCTCTTGTCGATTGGCATCTAGCCTTGGTAGCACTCGAAATCCACCCACCATACGGCCGGCTGTTTGTGGATTTACCCTATTTAGGACAATGATCTGGTCTGCTAAAAACTTATAGCCAGAGCCATCAGGCTTATGGAACTGGGTCAAATTTGATCGACTGAATCGCCCTACCACACTGCGCACTTGATTCGGATTGCTGATATCGAATCGCGGTGATGCCATCAATGCACGCACTGCAGTGACATCTGATTTGCTGCTCGCTGCCTGCACGCCAAGCCAATGCTCTACCATCAGAGAATCAGACGCCCAGACATCAATAAATGACTTATACAGCGACTCACGCACCGTTGGGTCTGCCACCTCTGACAATGCACCAATGGCTGCAGCCTGATCGGTAAAGTTATTACTGTGGTGATATTGCTTCCAAGCCAACTCTACATACTGGTTATCTTCCAGTGTCATCAAATAATCTAAACAGAGATTTTTCAACGCCCTATCGGCCATTCCTGAGGCGTCAAATTCATAGGCTCTGCCATCATTTAATAAGTGAAAGCGCGCTTCCAGTTCAGGACGCAAGGATTCAGCAATTTGACGTTTTACGAAACTACGGGCCTGATGAATCGCATCGATGTCAGCCACCGCCATGCGTTCAAGTAATTGCGACTCAGGCGGCAGGGTCAACATTCGCGCCACGACCGCATTGTCTAACTTGTTGTCACGCAACACCGCTGACAAAGCAAATAGAAAGGCATCTGGCAAATCTAAGGTTTCACCCGCATGGGCGCGTGTGATGTTAGATAGCAATACATTGAAAGCCAATCTTTGGCTGGCATCCCACTGGTTAAATGCGTTGCTGTCATGCGCCATCAAAAATGCCAATTCATCGGTTTTGTAATCAAAACTGAGGTTAACCGGCGCAGAAAAATCACGCAGCAACGAGGGTACTGGCTTGCTAGTGACATTCTCGAACACAAAGGTTTGCTCTGCTTCTGTGACCAATAAAACGCCGGTATCTGCATTCCATGCACTCGCAGGTGATACACGAATAGCCATGTCTTTGCCGGCAGCGTCCAACAAGCCCAGTTTGATCGGAATCAGCATGGGTTGTTTATCAGGTTGCCCAGGCGTTGCTGCCAGCGACTGCTGAATGGTTAAACGGTACTCTTGGCGCTCGCTGTTATAACGATCTGAAACGGCGACTTGGGGTGTGCCCGCTTGTTCATACCACAGCATAAACTGGCTAAAGTCGAAACCACTGACCGACTGCATGCTACCGATGAAATCTTCAATCGTAGCGGCTTCACCGTCATGGTGTTCAAAATAGTGATCCGCGCCTTTACGGAATAGGTCAGCGCCCAACAGGGTATGCACCATACCCACGACTTCTGCACCCTTGTCATAGATGGTGGTGGTATAGAAGTTATTGATTTCGATATAGGACGATGGCCGAACTGAGTGGGCCATAGGACTGGCATCTTCAGCAAACTGCATGGTTTTCAATACCGACACATCATCCATGCGTTTGACCGCTGCAGAATGTAGCTCGGCAGTGAATTGGCTGTCTCGAAATACCGTAAAGCCTTCTTTCAGACTGAGCTGAAACCAGTCTCGTAAGGTGACCCGGTTGCCAGACCAATTGTGGAAATATTCATGGCCAATAACGGCTTCGATATCCTGAAACTGGGTGTCGGTCGTGGTATCTGAATGGGCCAATACCCGAGACGAGTTGAAAATATTCAGACCCTTGTTTTCCATAGCGCCCATGTTGAAATAGTCGGAGGCGACAATCATATACAGGTCGAGATCGTATTCACGACCATAGGCTTTTTCATCCCAAGCCATCGACCGCTGCAAAGCCCCATGGGCAAAGTCAGTTTTAGCGGCGTTGTGGGCTTCCACAAACAGCTGCAAACTCACATGACGCCCAGAAAGGGTTTCAAAGCTGCTGTCACTGCGAACCAAATCACCTGCGACAAGGGCAAATAAATAGGCTGGCTTTTTGAATGGATCGAACCATTCTGCGAAATGACGACCATCTGTCAAATCACCTGAATCGGTAGGATTGCCATTGCTCAACAATACAGGATAGGTCGCTTTATCGGCTTCTATGCGGGTAGTGAATACAGCCATCACATCAGGACGATCCAAGTACCAGGTAATTTTACGGAAGCCTTCGGCTTCACACTGCGTGCACAACATGGTGCCAGACGCATATAGTCCTTCTAGACTGGTGTTTTTCTGGGGGCGAATAACCACCACTGTTTCGATAACAGCACTGTCCTGTGTAATCGACAGGGTTAATTCAGTGTGCGTTAACTGGTAGGCAGAGTCCTGCAATACAACAGAATCCAGGGTAACCTTTTCTGTCTGCAATTCAGCGCCAACCAAGGTCAGTTGGTTGGTACGCGCCGGTGACAGTGCATTGCGCTTAACGGCCAGAGTACTGGTAACCCGCGTTGCTTCTGCGCCGATATCGACCTGCAAATGCACGGTTTCAATCAGGAACTCAGGGGCTTGGTAATCTTTCAAATAAATGGTTTGTGGCTGCACTTCTACTGTCATGAAATATCCTATCACAGGTAATTAAGATGCGAACAACTGCACCTGATATCCAGAGTGTCGGCGTATGTTAACCACGCCCTTGTCAAAAATGAGATATTGCCCTTTTATGCCCAATAACACCCCACCAATTTCTGGCTGTTTGTCAAAAGACAGCGAACTGACTTTTTCTGGGTATTCTTGGACTGGGTATTCAAAATCAAACACGTCACCTTGTCGTATTAACTGCACGTGTTGGCGACCGTATTCCGCTATGAGTGCCTGCAAGGGTTCCGCACATTGCGCAAATAATGCGTCACGCCGGGCAGCCATGTCTTCCACATCTGCTGATTGTTTGAGCATGGCACGCCAATTGGTCTTGTCGGCTACTTGCTGCTTAAAGATCACCTCGACTAGCCCTGAGAGGCGACGGCTCGACACGCGCGCAATTACCAATCCTTGCGTAGCGCCCTGATCAAGCCAACGTACTGGTATTTGTCCAATGCGGGTAATACCCACTTTTATGCCAGAGCTATTGGCCAAATATACATAGTGGGGCTGCTGACAGACGCGCTCTGCCCATTCGGGTTCGCGGCAAGTGCCTTGATCCAAATGGCATTTTTCTGGGCTCATCATGCAGTTGTCGGCCTGAGCCAATGTCATAAAATGTTCGTAGCACAACCCTTGATAGCTTTTTGGCGTGACCGCACCACAATGGCCACAGCGAATTGTGCCGCCAAACACCAGCTTGAGTGACTTGCCAATATAGGGATTGAGATCCACATGGCTGTCGGTCAAATCCAATGCGTAGGTCACAGGTTCCGAGCCATTCACTCGTGCGCGCATTTTGTCTAACACGCCTTCACCTAGTAGTTGGTCTGTGGTTTCAGCAAACAAATCATCCATCATCACTGTGGACCTAGGATATCAATCAAATTGATTGGCTGTACTTCGACACCCTTGTCGGTAATCTTTTTACCCAGCTTCACATAGCCCGTACGCGCATCTTCAGGCAGATTCTGCAGCTCATAAGCAATCACCGCTTGCATGCAATGTTCGCGCTGTTCTGGCGTCAGTGCTGCGCCATTGGGCCATTTGCTCAACTCGAGACTTTCTTTAAGCTGCAAGTAAACTTCAGGCTGTAGATTGGCGATCACGTCTTTATAGGTATTGGTCATGGAGGATTACCGCTATTCCGATTCGCTGTCATTTTTGTCGAGTCCGAGCCGACTGCCCCACCCTAATTTGGTGCGACAGGTCTCGTAAAAATTATATTGTTCAGGGTGCAAAAGATGCAGTGTCTGCGCCATCTTACTGATATGCAACTCATCCCCTTCTTGCGTGTTGATGTGTGACTGGGCATCGCAGCTGACCTGGGGACTTAAGTCATTGTTGTTACCAATGATAATACAAATCTTACGTTCGCCATCGACCACCAGAGGACGGCTGGTCAGGGTGTGTGGGAACATAGGCACCAACACAATGGCATTCAATTTGGGATTCATAATGGGACCGCCGGCGCTCAATGCATAGGCAGTGGAACCCGTCGGCGTTGACACAATAAGGCCATCTGAGCGTTGGCTATAGACAAACTGTTCGTCGATCAATAATTCAAACTCGAGCATGCGGATTGACTGACCAGGGTGCAGCACCACGTCATTTAGCGCAATGGCAGTATCCACCACCTTGCCTTGACGCCTCACCTCTACTTCCAACAGAAAACGCCGTTCTTCGACATACTTGCCAGCGAAAACCTCATCCAATCGTACTTCGAGGTCTTCTGGCATGATATCGGTTAAAAAGCCTAGACGGCCACGGTTGACCCCTAGCACCGGCACATTGGCATTGGCAACGTCGCGTGCAGCAGCCAATAAAGTGCCATCACCACCCACAACAATGATCAAATCCGATTGCGCGGCCAGCGGCTGTCGATCGAGGAAGGTGAATTCATTCGATAATCCGGCAGACAAAGCCGACTCCACAGCAAAGTGAATCCCCTTTTGCTGTAAGAATCGCGCCAACCTCATAAAGGTGTCTCGCGTGCTGTCGTTTTCTAGTCGACCCAAGATGCCGACTCTTTGAAATTGAACCATAGTGTCTACGCCAAGAAAAACATCGCAGATCATACCCTAAGGCGACAATTAAAGTCAGACTACCGAATGAAAAATGCGGGTAATTCAAGCAAAAATGTCGCAAAAATCGGTATAGTACGCAAGATATGAATCAGAGGTTGAAACTGAATGCCAGAACGGGCTGTTACCTTGCCACCGGAATGGTTACGAATGATTGATGCGATATTGATAACCCACCCTGATGGCATGCGAGAGATCGACCTCATTGACGCCCTAGCAGAGCGCGCCCCTGGCACCCTGTCACGTGCAGATTTAACCCACCCGATGAGCCGATTTCGCGTACATTTTATGCTGTTCCACGCACTGTACCAATTGCGCGCCAATTTGATAGCAGACCAAGTAGCCCAGCTGACAATTGCACCTCTGAGCATTAAACGGGAACCTTGGCAGTCATCCGGTAGCCATGCAATCGACACGCACGACCCACTCGCTGCCTATTATTTGGATTGGCGCAACCTGTCACAGGTCGATGTGGGCGACGTTATGGCAATGATCGGTGGGTTTTGGCAGACAATGGCAGCACCGACAGACATTCAATCAGCTTTAGCCAGTCTCGAACTCAGCCCTAGCGCCAGCTGGCCGGAGATGAAACAGCAATATCGTATGCAATGCATGACCCACCATCCAGACCGTGGTGGCGACACAGAGGCTTACCAGAAAATTCAAGCCGCCTATGATGTGCTAAAGAAGCGCTATGGGCATCGTCAGTAAGCAGACCGTTTAGAAACGGTAGCAAGGAAGGAGGCTGAACACGTACAACCAAGACCGAAGCGGCTTGGCTATACGATACGTCAACTTACATACAGGGAGGCATTACTTGTAAAAGGCGTTTTCACGAACCGAATGATCAGTCACATCTCGCACACCACGAATTTGTGGAATACGTTCCATCAAGGTGGCTTCAACACCCTCTTTTAGCGTCAAATCAACTGCTGAACAGCCCTGACAGCCGCCGCCAAATTTCAAAATAGCGACACTGTCTTCAGTGAACTCTTCTAATGAAACTTCACCGCCGTGAGAGGCCAAGCCGGGATTGATTTCGGTGTAAAGGATGTACTTTATCTGTTCTTCAATCGGGCTATCAGAGGTCACACGCGGCATCTTAGCGTTAGGGGCTTTGATGGTTAACTGTCCGCCCATTTTTTCCTCTTGGAAATCCACGACAGCTTCATCCAAATAATTCACGCTAGGCTCATCAAGGTAAACCATGAATTTTTCCAGAGGCAAACGCTGGTCAGTTTCTTTTTCCTCACCCGGTCGGCAATAAGCCAAACAGGTTTCAGCATAACGGGTACCAGGCTGGGTAATAAAAATACGCACACCAATGCCGTCAACATCTTGCTTCTGGAGCAAATTGGCCAAATAATTTTGCGCTGCATCTGTAACTTGAATATTGATATCCATAGTGCCCTTCTAAGCAAACATGAAAGAATATGGTGATAGTCTAATTGAAAAAGTGCCTTTGTGAAATAGCCGAGTAAAACAATCGGTTATTATGAGAGATGATCCACACTGTCAGGTTTCGCAAACAGTTATCGTGGTGCCTTTGATGAACAAACAAGCGCAAAACCTGTTGCTTAGGTTCAGTTCACATACAATGGCAATCAGATTTCATGCCAGTAAAGGATCTGCTCCAATGAATGAATTGCTTACATTTGCACTGCTGTGCTTTACCTCATTTTTTACCCTAATCAATCCATTAGGGGTCATGCCGATATTCATGTCGCTCACGGGCTCTTTGACCAGTGCACAGCGCAGACGCACTGCCCGTAAGGCCGTGATCGTTGCGTTTTTTACGTTGGTACTGTTTGCCTTATCGGGCCAGCTACTGTTCAACTTTTTCCATATCTCGGTGAATAGTTTTCGTATTGTCGGTGGCGTGATCTTCTTTATCATGGGCATGGACATGCTTCAGGCGCGGTTAGCTCGCGTAAAAGTGCCTGATTCTGAAGTCAGCTCCTATGTGAATGACATCAGCATCACACCACTAGCGATTCCCATGATCTGCGGTCCTGGCGCTATTACCAACGCCATTGTATTAATGGAAGACGCCAATACACTGGATTACCGGATGGTGCTATTTGGAACAATGGCTGTCGTCATGGCACTGACGCTCATTATATTGCTGGCCTCAGACCGTATAATTCATTTTCTGGGAGAAACGGGAAATAGCGTACTCATGCGCCTAATGGGACTCATTGTTATGGTTATTGCGGTCGAGTTTTTCTTTGCTGGGTTGAAACCCATCTTGATTGGCATTCTGGCCGACGTACCCACATCATAGCGAGCCACGCTCACTTCCTCCCTGCCAGGCCGCAACCAGTTAAGCGGCCTTTTTTATGGTTCTCTGAATGAATTTCAGGCCAACCTGAGCAATTTTCATGCAGCCAATGCACAAATATTCAAATCTATATCGATTTTTTTTGATATACTTTTTTAATTGATCCATTGTCACATCAGGAATTTGAGAACCACATGAGTAAAAACACCAGCCAACGACGTATTGAGCAGCTACATTCGGCCATTGCCAACCGTATTTTGTTTCTAGACGGTGCCATGGGTTCGCTTATTCAGACCCACAATCTGCAAGAAGAAGATTACCGTGGTGACGCCTTTAAAGCGCACAACCGTGACCTAAAAGGCAATAATGACTTACTCTCGCTGACTCAGCCGGATCTTATTCGTGCCATTCACACCACCTATCTTGAATCTGGTGCCGACTTGGTCGAAACCAACACGTTTAATGCCACAGCCGTGTCGCAGTCAGACTATGGCTTGGAAGATCAGGTATATGCGCTAAACTTGGCCGGAGCCACGCTTGCCCGTGAAGCCTGCGACGCTATGACCGCCAAAACGCCAGATCGCCCGCGCTGGGTTGCTGGCACCTTGGGTCCCACATCACGCACCCTGTCGATTTCACCAGACGTTAACGATCCTGCCTACCGCAACGTCACCTTTGAGGCCTTGGTTGCCGACTACCAACTGGCGCTAAAAGGACTGATCGATGGCGGGTCTGACCTCATATTGATCGAAACCATTTTCGATACCCTCAATGCGAAAGCGGCCATTTATGCCGTTAAGACTGTCTTTGAAACCTTGGGCGTCGAACTGCCCATTATGATTTCAGGCACCATTACTGATGCCTCTGGCCGCACATTATCGGGTCAAACTACCGAAGCATTTTTTGCGTCTATTCGACATGCCAACCCGTTCTCTGTGGGTTTAAACTGTGCGTTAGGCGCTACCGAGTTGCGTCCCTTTCTTGAGCGCTTGTCACAGGTTGCTGATTGCCCAGTATCGGTCTATCCAAATGCTGGCCTGCCCAATGAGTTTGGCGAATACGATGAAACTGCCGAAGACATGGCAGAAATCATGGCCGAATATGCGCAGCTAGGATTTTTTAACATTGTCGGTGGCTGCTGTGGCACAACCCCACAGCACATTCGCGCCATGCGAAAAGCGATTGGCGACACGGCGCCACGCACCATCCCTACCCCAGAACCAGCGCTTGTTTTGAGTGGCCTTGAAGGCTTTAGGGCAGACAAAAACAGTTTATTTATCAACGTGGGTGAACGCACCAACGTAACGGGTTCTGCCCGTTTCAAACGCCTGATTTTAGAAGGTGAATTTGATACGGCATTGGAAGTTGCCCTTGAGCAGGTTGAAAATGGCGCACAGGTGATCGATATCAACATGGATGAGGGTATGTTGGATTCACAGAATGCCATGTCGCATTTTTGTCGTCTCATTGCCTCAGAGCCCGATATTGCGCGCATACCCATCATGGTCGACTCGTCAAAATGGGACATCATTGAAGCCGGACTGCAATGTATTCAAGGCAAGTCCATCGTCAACTCCATCTCTTTAAAAGAAGGTGAAGCGCCGTTCCTACACGCAGCCAAACAATGCTTGCGGTATGGTGCCGCCGTCGTCGTGATGGCATTTGATGAAACTGGACAGGCAGACACGCTTCAAAGAAAGATCGCGATCTGTGAACGCTCGTATACCCTGCTAGTAGGCATCGGTTTCCCACCACAAGACATTATTTTTGACCCCAATATTTTTGCGGTCGCCACGGGGATTGAAGAACACAACAACTATGCCGTCGACTTTATTGAAGCGACGCGCTATTTGCGTGCCAACCTACCCCACGTATCAGTCAGTGGCGGCGTATCCAACGTGTCATTCTCATTCCGCGGCAACAACCCGGTGCGCGAAGCCATACATGCCGTGTTCTTGTACCACGCCGTAAAAGCCGGTATGAACATGGGCATTGTGAATGCCAGCCAATTGGTGGGTTATGAAGACATTCCGTTGGAACTCCGTGACCGTGTAGAAGACGTGATTTTGAATCGCCGGCCTGATGCCACTGATCGACTGCTAGAAATCGCCGATAAATTCCGTGGCGACGGGGTTGAAGTTGTCAAAGAAACCGAAGAATGGCGGACCTGGCCCGTGGCAGACCGCATCAGCCATGCTTTGGTCAAAGGCATCACCACACACATTATTGAAGACACCGAAGAAGCCCGTCTGGGTTATGCCCGCCCAATCGAAGTGATTGAAGGTCCATTAATGACTGGCATGAACCGCGTGGGTGACTTATTTGGCGACGGCAAAATGTTCTTGCCTCAGGTGGTGAAATCAGCCCGCGTGATGAAGCAATCGGTTGCCCACCTCATTCCCTATATTGAAGAAGAAAAAGACGTTAACAACCGTTCAAAGGGCCGCATCCTGATGGCCACGGTGAAAGGCGATGTGCATGACATAGGCAAAAATATTGTCGGTGTCGTATTACAGTGCAATAACTTTGAGGTAATTGACCTTGGCGTCATGGTATCCGCAGAAACCATTCTGAAAGAAGCCATTGCCCATGACGTTGATATCATTGGCCTCAGTGGCTTGATCACGCCGTCGCTGGACGAGATGGTGCATGTGGGGAAAGAGCTGCAGCGCCAGAATTTCAACATCCCTGTGATGATTGGAGGCGCGACCACGTCTAAAGCACACACTGCGGTTAAGATAGAACCCCAATACCAGAATGATGCCGTGGTGTATGTAGCCGACGCATCACGCGCCGTGTCCGTATCGGCACAATTGACCAGCCCTGACGCCAAGGCTGCGTTCGTGGCAGAGCGTCGTGCAGAATATGAGCAGGTTCGTCTACGTAACCAAAATCGCAAGGCGAAGACGCTACGCCCTTATCAACAGTCGGTTGAAAATGGTTTGTCTTTTGACTGGAGTGACTATCAACCACCCGTACCCAAGCAATTGGGCGTATTCACGCTTGAAGACTATCCATTAGAGCAGTTAGTGCCCTATATCGACTGGACCCCATTTTTTATGACCTGGGAGTTGGCTGGCAAATATCCGCGCATTTTTGACGATAAAGTAATCGGACAAGAAGCCAAAAACCTCTTTGCTGATGCACAAGCCATGCTCAAGGATTTGGTGGATAACCGCCGTATTAAAGCCAATGCCACTTACGGCTTTTGGCCTGCACAGCGCCAGAATGACGATGACATTGCGGTATTCAAAACGATCGGCGATGGCCAACCTTTGGCCGTGCTACACCATTTGCGCCAGCAAACTGAGCTGCCAAATGGCAAGCCAAATCTGTCACTGGCAGACTACATTGCGCCGGCATCTGCATCACAGGACTATATCGGTGGCTTTGTGGTCACTGCTGGCCTGGGTGCTGATGAGATTGCGAAAGAATATGAAGCAGCGCATGACGACTACAATGCCATAATGGTCAAGGCTTTGGCAGACCGTCTCGCTGAAGCCTTCGCCGAACACCTGCATGAACGGGTCAGAAAAGAATTTTGGGGCTATGCCGGTGATGAATCACTAGACAACGATGCACTCATCAAAGAATCCTATCGTGGCATTCGACCTGCGCCGGGCTACCCTGCTTGCCCAGACCACACCGAAAAGACCACCCTATTCTCCTTACTGGATGCCGAAAATGGCACGGGTGTGAGCCTGACTGAATCCATGGCCATGTTGCCTGCTGCATCGGTGAGTGGTTGGTATTTTAGCCACCCAGAATCTAAATACTTTGGTGTCGGTAAAGTCGATCGCGACCAGATTCGATCGTTGGCACGGCGGAAAAAAGTGGACTTACCCATAGTTGAGCGTTGGTTGTCACCGGCCCTAGGTTATGAGCCATGACGGCTAGGGTCACTGCCCGCGTTTGGGGTCAGCATGATGCAGTATGAATGGATACTGTTTGATGCCGATGAAACGCTGTTTCATTTCGATGCTTATGAGGGATTGCGGCGCATGTTTGCGTCCTTCAACGTCGATTTTAGCCCTGATGACTTCACTCACTATCAAAGCATCAATAAACCCCTGTGGGTGCTTTACCAAGATGGCAAAATTACCGCGCGGGAGTTACAAGAAACGCGCTTTAATGGCTGGGCTAAAACCCTGTCAGTATCGGCACAGCAACTAAACGATGCCTTCCTGCAATCGATGGCCGACATCTGTAAGCTGCTACCCGGCGCGCAAGACTTACTCGATGCCTTACAGGGTAAAGTCAAACTGGGCATCATTACCAATGGCTTCACCGCACTGCAAACCATTCGATTGGAACGCACCGGACTGATAAACCGATTTGATCTCTTGGTTATTTCTGAAGAAGTGGGTGTTGCCAAGCCCGACAGCGCGATATTTGAACATGCCTTTGAACGTATGCAGCATCCAGAAAAACACCGCATACTGATGGTGGGTGACAACCCCCACTCTGATATTTTGGGTGGTATCAATGCGGGCATACATACCTGTTGGTACAATGCCATCAATGCTGAAAAGCCCAGGGACATAACGCCACACACTGAGGTGTCTAGCCTACAAGCATTACAGGCGTGGCTGTTGCCCGCCTAAGCGACTCACATTCGAATGATCGGCCGGTAGAGGACATGGCATGCAAACCGTTTTAAAAATGACCTTCATATTGGGTATATCAGCTTTCATTCTGTGGCTATTGACCGTCAGCACCGATAAATTTTCCACGATGCCTTTGTCAGACAGTCTGCTTTATATGGGCTTATTACCCTGGGTTGCTGCAGCGGTCATGATTGCCAAGCGACCTGAACGTGCCAAGTTTGACCTCTATCTCTCCAAGAAGCCTGCCGATGCCGATGCCGATGCCGATGCCGATGCCAGCCCATCCCACACATTGGATCGATGGATTACGCTGTTGGTGGTAGCCGGCTTGTTGCCTATGGTTGCTGCCGTGGTGTTGATGAACACCTAAGGCTACTTTGTGGCCAATAGATTGGTGATATGAGGCGCTAGCAAGCCACACGGACTATTGGCATAGCGACATTACAGGCACCTGTCGCCCGTTTTAACCGTCCGCTTGAATGGCCTCGGCAAACTCCCTTACAATCACACAGCACATCCACCCTGTGTCACTCAATAAAACACCTAGAGGCCTGTCATGCCCGTTTGGAAAAAAATTATTATCATCCTGCTGGTGTCCGCCGTACCAGTCAGTATTTATATGGCTCTGAGCAGTAACCAACGGTCGCTACCGCTTGCCGACTTCCTGTTTTTACTCGGACTCATGCCTTGGATCGTGGCGTTTGGCCTGTCGATTCACCAGCGAAAAGTACGGATTAATCCAGAAAAACCATTGGAAGCAACTGAAGATGATGCAGAAAGAAGTCAGGATGTGTGGCTGTCGGCACGCTTAGCCGTATTGGCTGGTAGCATTCCCGTAGCACTTAGTTTTGTCGTGTCGTACTGGCCGAGATAAATGCGGTGCACCCTGAACAAGTCTCAGGGCGCTATGGTTAGCGGTGATGGCTAACGGTGACACCCATTACTGATAAGGTGTCAGATCAAACCCTTCTTTTAAACAGACCCGCTGCACGGCGGGGCGATTCGTCAACGCCTTTAATACCCTTTTGATATTGGGAAATGACAAAGGTGGTGTTGGGAATTCGTCAGCCCAACTGGCCAGCATGAACAAATAATAGTCACAGGCGGTCGGTGTGCTGCCTACCAAATAGGTCTTGTGTTCTAAAGCACGATCAAGCAAAGCAAACATCTCGGTAATGCGGACTTCTTGCGCAGCCACAATATGAGGCGCCTCAACAACATGGGTGGTATAACGTTCTGGGTAGAAATACATCACCAGCTCGGTTTGTACTGTATTGGTTAAGTACATCAACCATTGATAGGCCAAGCTTCGCTCGCGCGTGCCTGTCGCAGGAAACAGAACGGCTTTGGGGTTTTTATCACACAGGTGTAAGCAGATGGCTGCTGCTTCAAATAGTGGTTGGCCATCATCGACCAATACAGGGATTCGACCTGCAGGATTCAGTGCCAAGTATTCAGGCGATTTTTGGGCTTTGTTCTTTTTATCAACCAGTGATAGCTGAAAAGGCACGCCTATTTCTTCTAATAGCATGTGCGGTGCAAAACTGGCATTTCCAGGATAATAGTAGAGCGTAACCATGACGAACTCCAAAGGACGTTTTTTGACAGCCTAGCTTACCCATCACCACTCTACAATCTAATTACTTGGGGCGAATGGCGGCGCTGAATAGACATTCAAATAAGCGCCATAAAACGTCATGAAATAGCCTTCATCTCAAGGCATAACATCGGGTCTTAAAAACACACCTCAGTTGATTGGCAGGCGTCATGAGTTGCTATCACCGCGGCGTGCCGCCTCAATTGCCGCAATGTCGATTTTTCGCATTTCCATCATCGCATTAAAAGCCCGTTTGGCTGCGACAGGGTCGGAATCAGCAATCGCCTCAGATAAGGCCACTGGCGTTATCTGCCATGAGATTCCCCATTGGTCCTTACACCAACCACACGCACTTTCTACACCGCCATTGCCAACGATTGCGTTCCAATAACGATCAGTTTCCACCTGATCAGCTGTTGCAACCTGAAATGAGAATGCTTCAGTGTGCTTAAATGCAGGGCCACCATTTAGCCCGAGGCACGGAATACCCAAAACTGTAAACTCGACCGTTAAAACGTCCCCTTCTTTTCCGGCCGGATAGTCTCCAGGGGCACGATGTACGGCATCAACGGATGAATCAGGAAAGGTTGTCGCGTAAAAGCGCGCTGCTGCTTCTGCACCACCGTTGTACCAAATACATATCGTGTTTTTTGCTTGTTTCTTCATATCCACTTCCTGCAAGAAGGCTAAAAATCAACTTCACAGGCTTGCGCGGCACTGCTAGATACTGCTCGGTACTGCTCGGTAATGCGCATAAGCCAGTTGAATCAATGGTTGGAGGTAGTCTAATAAACGCATTAGTGATGTTTATAGGTGGCGCACAACGCCCTATTCCGGTTTCTTCGCCACAATAAAAGCACTTTTGTTTTGCCCCGGTTGCCATTGATAGTCAATCTCAAATCCGGCTGAGGTAAAACTGGCAACCAATTCTTCTGCGGTAAAGACCTTAACCAAAGGCATCACACCCAAAAGCCTTCCAATGGGCACGACAAATTTGATGAGTTTCATCCAATTATTAAGGCATACCGTGCTAGTGACGAAAATACCGCCCGGCTTGAGCATTTTATGGACCTGACTGATCACCTGCTCCTTGTTGTCCAGAAGGTGCAAAATACTGAAGCCCATCACGACATCTAAGCTGCCATCGGGCACATTAAATTCATCGATGGTCGCGCGTTCAAAAGTAATATTGTGGATGTTTTCTGCGTCAGCCTTTCCTTGTGCGATGTCGATCATTTTTGATGAGATATCGATCGCTAGAATATGTTTTACATAGGGCGCATGGATAATGGCGGTTGACCCTGTTCCGCAGCCAAACTCAAAAACCGCCATGTCAGGACGGAAATATTGGCGCGTTACCTGCAGTTTTTTCTGATACGCCGCTTCATCTGCGATGGGCTGCTTCGAATAACGTTCTGCGATTTTGTCCCAAAATTTATCTGACTGATCCATAACCCACTCCGATGTTGCCTAACGCATTTATAGACACCTAAACCTAGGTAAACACATCAATATTCACAACTACTCAGGCCAAACCGTCGTTTCATGATCGTGATGCTGCCTATTGGACGTCTTGATACCTGGGGTACCCTCCGCATCAGCTTCCTCGGTCGTGCCATCATCCTTTACATGTGCCAATTGATCGATTTGTGGCAGCCGACCTTCCATTCCGAGTTGAAACTCAAGAGGAATGCGGGCGGGATGATCGAATGCACCCATGGTGATCGATATGTGCTTGTTCTCGGCATGCTTGAAAAACAATGGGGTACCACAGTCTGCACAAAAACCCCGTTCTACGAGTGCTGAACTTTTAAATGTAGCAGGTGTTCCACGTGTCCATGCAAAGTCTTTCAATGGCACACCCACCAAGGCAGCAAAAAAATTTCCAACCGCTTTTTGGCACATACGTCAATGACAAACGTGGGGGTTATCAAGCAGGCTATGTGCAACAAACCGAATGTTTAAGCACTGACAACCACCATACATTGGATCATGCATTCTATTGAATACCTTTAATAATTGTCTAACGCTGGCCATTTTACAGCCCTGTAAAATGAAGCTGTACCGGTCAAGGATGAAAACGACCCGCTACTGTTGTTATGAGTTGTTCTCATTTTCTGACATCACGACATCCTCAAATATCCGTTCAAACATCGCTGCTGTGGTGGCGATAACAGCAGCAACTAAGGTGATGAGGATGCCTATAAAGACGCCACCTGCTCTATCGTCACTCTCGTTCAAAAATAGGAAAATCTCTCCCAGCACACCAAACCCGACAATGGCTAACCCACAGACTTTTATCGTCCGCAAGGCTTTCACCGTGAGCGGTGTGAATGCCTTATTGTGACCAATATATCCCAACACTTTTATTGCCTGGTATAGCCCTACAAAGAGGGGTATCGAGGCTACATACGCATAGGCCAGAAATGGATCATTGAAGTAAATTTCAAAGAGTGAAGCCTCAGCGTTTCTTCCTTCAAGGTGCGGTTCCCATAACATGAGCGCTAATACAACCATGCCAATTAGGACAATGACCGCCTGAAGAAATATCGTTTGAACAAACTGTGGTCGTTTTTTCATATTATCTCCGCCTACCGCTGAAACAAGGTGCGCAATTAAGTGAGATCATGAGTTTTTTTGATGGGCAGTTTCTTGCCGCCCCATAGATTTAAAACACCAACAAACGACAATACACCCTGAATTGCCACAGCAAAGCAAACAGCCAATAGTGCGCCTGATGATAGATACCACGGTGTTGGAATATGCTCTTGTAAAGTAAAAACAGCAAGCCCAGAAAATATTCCACCAACGACAACAATCGCTGACTGCACTTTATTATTTTTCATTGAAATGCGTAGAGCCAGCAACGAATTCTCTTAAAAGAACAATCGTCCAACGGGTGCATATCATTTCTGAGGCCATTGCCAGAGGACAGAACTGTTTATAACCAGCATTCATAAATCTCCCCAAGCATTGTGTGATTTATCGAACCACCTGCTTTCGAGCGATCATCGATACTAACACTTTTTTAAACAAAGACCTGTGGCATGGGTGGAAGGCTGTATAGGTGGCCACCCATTAAGGGTGCAAACCTTCCGACGGGAGCTCTTTTTGTTC
>Ga0208801_1000131_pt1 | contig 20918 bp, 17 predicted proteins | sample Colrivmet1370B02_FD_187626 | JGI IMG/M metagenome (GOLD analysis project Ga0208801, IMG submission 187626) | Estuarine microbial communities from the Columbia River estuary - metaG 1370B-02 (SPAdes) (version 2) | ecosystem: Environmental > Aquatic > Marine > Intertidal zone > Estuary | place...
GTGTCGTTGGCCCAATACAGCCTTTCTACCCCTGGCAGTGGTCGTCCAGAATCAACCTCATGGACTCAGCCGACCGCTTGGCTCACAGCTGACAAATCTTCGCCAACCAAGCAATTTGCCTTTGGCTTAGAGCGTTCGGCAACCCACAGATTTCAGTGGCTTTATAGCCCCTACCAAGCACAGTACGACGCACCGCTGTTTGATACGACTGCACTGGAATTTGATAAAACAGCGTTGTTTGCAACCCGCCGCTTCAGTGGTATGGATCGCGCTGGGGATATGAATCGATTATCCGCAAGCATCACGAACCGTTTTATTCACACCGACTCTGGCCAACAAGTGACCACGGGCTTGGCCCAAACAATACGGTTAACACCAGAGCGCCTAGGACTCGAATCAGACGCTACTATTGCAACACAATCTGAAGCAACACCGGTTTATGCCAGCCTGCTATGGGAACCAAACGCTGCCGTTGATATTCAGGCGGATGTCGATTGGAATGTGCAATACCAACATCAGCAACGAGTGGCTTTCGACGCTGGGCTTACACAGAAAACGCTGGACTATCGTGCACATTTTGAACGTGAATGGTCCTTGCCGACGCAAGAATTAAACAAGGAAACAGCGAAACTGTCGTTTTCCAATAGCACAAACCAACGAATTGCCGTCGAAGATGTCAAAATCCTAACAGCGGGCCAATGGCAAGAAGATATACTCGTTTCAGGGTTCACGCCCATTGCCCAAAGATGGGGGTTGTCAGCCAGTATCGACTATGATGTGACAGCAGACCAATTAACAGACAGTTTATTGGGCATTGAATATGATAGCTGTTGTTGGAACCTTAGATTATTGACAAAAATTAACTGGCTATCGATCAATGATACACTGCCCTTTAATAGTCTATTTATCGAATTTTCTTTAAAGGGGCTTGGCCAAAACAACAGTAAGGTTGAGTCTTTATTGTCACAGCACATAGACGGCTATAATGGCCGCATTTATCGCTAGGATTGCATACCCATGATCAGAACAGCCCTATTAGCATTGTTAGTTACTTGTTTCACGACCCCAGCCATCGCTGACATAAAGCGAGTAGATGGGATTGCGGCACTGGTGAACCAAGATATTATTTTATACAGCGATATCGACAGTCGCTTAACGGATCTGTACGAGCGCTATGCAGATAATTTAAGCGTGCTCCCAGATGAATCCACGTTAAAAACCCAACTACTTGAGCAGCTGATTACCGAGAGCATCCAATTGCAAATGGCGAACGACGCAGGCTTCGTGGTTAATGATACCGACCTTAATAGTGCCCTAGCGCAATATGCCGAAAGCCAGTCGAAGGATCTAACGGCGCTAGCCAATGAGGACCCTGAACGTTATCAAGGCATTCGTAAAAACATCGAAAACCAAATATTGATGAGCCAAATTCAGCGCCGTGACGTGGCCAAAAGGTTCCAAATCAACCAAAAGGAAGTCGATACCTTTCTGAACACACGAAAGGGTCGGGCTGCACTCAATACGGAATACCGATTTTTCTATACCCGTTTCTCTTCTGAAAAAGAGGCGCTCGCACAAAAAAAACTGCTAACCGCTGGGGGGCAGCTAGGTGTTGATCAAGGAGCCACTGACCTTGGATTTAGAACCCAAAGTAAATTGCCGTCCCTCATTCAGAATCTTGATTTTAGCCGCGTAAAGCCAGGCGACACCTTGGCCATTATTGCCGCCAACAATGCGTGGCACCTATTTCAGCTCACCGAGACGCAGGCAGCTAAGGGCAAGGTCGTAGTACAGGTCCGGGCACGCCACATCCTATTACAGGCAGACGCCATCTTCACACCTGAACAGGCAAAGGCCTTGGCAGAAAAGATTCAGGGTGAAATCTCCTTGGGTGCTGATTTTGCCACCCTAGCAAAAACCTATTCTGATGACCTTGCATCACGCCATCAGGGCGGTGATCTCGGTTGGTCAGATCCCGAAAACTTTGTCCCAGAATTTACAGCGGCTTTGAGTGAACTAGCCGTCGGCGATGTCAGTGGTGTGGTTGAATCCCCTTTTGGTTGGCACATCATTCAGCTATTGGAAAAGCGGCTTCAAGACATTGGCGAGCAGGAGCTACGCAATCAAGTGACGCAATCTATCTATCAAAGACGGTTTCAACAAGAGCTACCGCGTTGGTTAGGTGAAATTCGTGAAAACGCATTTATTGAGCGGCGTATATAATGCACAGGCTGTTGATCACACCAGGCGATCCAGCGGGTATTGGTCTCGATTTGGCACTAGAACTTGCCACCATTGCTAGTGACGATGAACTGGTTCTGGTCTGCGATCCGACCCTGCTCATGGCCCGTGCTCACCTCTTGCAGCGCGACATTCGTATTGATGAAATACAGCTGTCAGATGACCCTAGTCACACAGCCTTGGGTGTCATAAAAGTAATTCCAGTCATGGCCAGCTCAGCTGCCATTCCTGGACAGCCAGACCCTAGCAATAGCGCCTATGTGATTGCATGTTTGGATGTGGCTTGCGACGCCTGTCTTGCCGGTCAGGCAGACGCCCTTGTAACGGGTCCTATTAATAAGGCAATCATCAATGACGCGGGCATTGCTTTTAGTGGGCACACTGAACATTTACAGCGTCGCTGTGGTGTGGAGCGCGTGGTCATGATGCTCGCGACCCATCAGCTCAAAGTGGCGCTGGTCACAACGCACTTACCTCTTAGAGCCGTTCCTGATGCCGTGACACCACAGAGAATTGACCAGATTCTAACCATTCTCCTCCAGGGTTTACGGCAGGATTTTGGATTGGCCCAGCCACGCGTTCTGGTTGCTGGACTTAACCCCCATGCAGGCGAGAACGGTTATCTTGGTGACGAAGAAATCAATGTGATCACACCGACGCTTGAAGCATGGCGTACGCGTGGAGAATCTGTGATCGGACCATTGCCAGCGGATACCCTATTTACAGAACATTGGCTAGCACAGTGCGATGCTGCATTGGCGATGTACCATGACCAAGGATTGCCCGTACTCAAGCACGCAGGTTTTGGCAAGGCAGTGAATATTACCCTTGGATTGCCGATTGTTCGGACGTCAGTGGACCATGGGACAGCCTACGATCTCGCTGGAAAAGGCACCTGCCACTCAGGGTCTTTTTTGCAGGCCATTGCTTTTGCTCGTAACATGGCAAAAGTCCGGGCAAATGCAACAGCATCTCCATTATAAACAACAGATTTAGCCATCGGGTTTTGCCCGATGTGAACTATCAAAACGGATGACAAATACCTCATGCATAAAGCAAGAAAACGGTTTGGCCAAAACTTTCTACATGATGAGCGCGTAATTAATCGCATCGTCAGGGCAATCAATCCACTACCCAAAGACAATATTGTGGAAATTGGCCCTGGACAGGGTGCCCTCACCGAACCGCTCTTAGACGCCTGTGATGGTTCGCTGCAAGTGGTAGAGCTTGATCGTGATTTGATCCCGATTTTGCGGGTGAAATTTTTTAATGCAAAGAACCTGCAAATCCACGAGTCAGATGCACTCAAATTCGATTTTGGCAGCCTTGCGCAGCAGGCACCGTTGCGGGTTGTCGGCAATCTACCCTATAACATCTCCACGCCATTGATGTTTCACCTGTTAACCTTCGGTACACAGATTAAAGATATGCACTTTATGCTGCAAAAAGAAGTGGTCGCCCGCATTTGCGCCGAGCCGGGCAACTCTGACTACGGCCGACTTACGGTCATGATGCAGTACTATTGTGACACCGAATATTTGTTTACCGTGGGTCCCGGCGCTTTCAATCCTGCGCCTAAAGTTGATTCTGCCATTGTGCGCTTGGTGCCTAAAGATGCCAGCCTGTTGACAGCAACCGACGCAACCGACTTTAGTGACCTTGTTCGACAGTCATTTAGCCAGCGTCGTAAAACCTTAAAAAACAATTTGAAGGGGTGGCTCACTGGCGACGACATCGCAGCGGTCGGCATCGAACCCTCTTTGCGACCAGAACGGGTGTCTTTGCCAGACTTTGTGGCACTCAGCAACCGATATTCTGAGTCGAAGCGCAGTGACTGATTATGCGGTTGGTGATATCCAAGGGTGTCTAAAACCCCTTCAGCGCGCGCTGTCTCAGGTTGCATTTAACCCTAGCAAAGACACGCTATGGATCGCTGGTGATCTGGTGAATCGGGGTCCACAAAGTCTCGAAACACTCAAGTTGATTTACCGACTGGCAGACAGTACACGGATTGTATTGGGCAATCACGATCTGCACCTCATCGCCACCTACTTCGGTGTCCGAAAGGCGTCTTCTAAAGACACATTTGACGACATCTTATTGTCACCCGATGCGCCAAAATTAATTGATTTTTTACTCGAACAACCGCTCATTCAGCATGATAAGGCACTTGGCTACACCATGACCCATGCGGGCATCCCCGCTATTTGGAGCACATCAACAGCCAAAAGTCTGGCAGAAGAAGTCTCAGAGACCCTGAGAAATCCAAGGGAGCGCCAAGCGTTTTTAGAGGATATGTACGGTAACGAGCCCGACATGTGGTCGGATCAATTAACTGGCAAAGCCCGTTTGCGGGTGATCACCAATTACCTGACGCGTATGCGCTTTATCAGCCAGTCGGGTCGGCTCGATCTGGCAGCCAACTCTGGCCCACTATCACCGCCAAAGTCGATGAAACCTTGGTACGAGTATTCTCCCCTAAAAGCCCGAAAAACACGTATCATTTTTGGACACTGGGCAGCACTGCAAGGCTTGCTTGATCACCCTGAAGTCATCGGTCTGGATACTGGCTGTGTGTGGGGTGGACATTTAACCGTGATGAATCTTCATTCAGGCGAGTTTTATCAAAACACCCCAGAAGAACGGCAATTACCTGCCGATTTTGACTCAGACTAAATACAGGAATCCGCACCCTATGCCAGCCTCAATCACCTTTGTCACCGTAGACTACAATGACCCGCAGCTGGGCAATGACATGCTGGCAATGCTAGACGCCTATGCCAAGGATCCGATGGGTGGCGGACAGGGCATTTCTGACCATGTAAAAACCGCGTTACTCCCTGCCTTGGCAAACCGCCATGACGCCATTAGCATTCTCTGTTACGTCGACGGTAAACCCGCGGGTTTGGCCAATTGCTTCGAGTCATTTTCTACCTTTAAGGCAAAGCCCGTGATGAACATTCATGACTTTGTTATTCTCGGCGGCCACCGAAAACTGGGTCTGAGTCAAAAGCTATTGGAAGCGGTGCAGTCTATGGCAAAAGCGCGTGGATGCTGCAAGCTCACCTTGGAATTACTTGAAGGCAACACACCGGCTAAAAATGCCTATCTCAAGTTCGGATTCGATGGCTACGAACTCGACCCTGAGATGGGTAAGGCTTATTTTTGGGAAAAAGCCTTATAGTCACTTAGATAGTCAATACAATAGGCACTAGGATAGCCACAACCAGCGGCGCGATTGGGAGGCATTATGTATTTTAAGGGCATCATCACCGGCTTATTGCTCGCCGTGTATTTTCAGCTGTTTCGTATCAGTAACGGCTGGGTCAATGATGCCTGGTATATGCCCTTCGTCCTCTGGATATTGCTCATCGCCCTCTCAACGCTACTCCTGTCAAGGAGCCAAGATTGATATGGTGCTAACGCCGTCTGTTGTCATCGCTGCCGCCATTGGCTATGTGGTTTTTATAGCCCTCATCACTTGGCTGGCCGAGTCTGACTTTTTCCCTGACCATTGGATTAAGCATCCGTTGGTCAATGTCTTGTCGTTGGGCGTCTATTGCTCAGCTTGGGCTTATTACAGCGCGACCGGTTTGGCTGACACCTTTGGTTACGGCTATTTGGCCTTTTACGTGGGCATATCAGCCGCCTTCATCCTATATCCCATGATGTTGCGCCCTTTTTTGAGGGTTACTAAAACCTACCAACTGAACTCACTACCTGACGTATTTGCCTTTCGTTATCGCAGCCGCTGGTTAGGTGCGATCACCGTATTGGTCATGTTGGTAGCTATCGTGCCCCTACTGTCTTTACAAATCACTGCCATTGTCACCGCAACTGGGTTAATAGCACCCCAGCTCAACGCGAAGGTGGTCGGCTTAGCTGTAACCCTATTCTTCATCGTTTTTGCTGTGCGGTTTGGCGCCAGCCAACAATCCCAAGACAACAAATTCAAGCACCTTTATTTTACTTTTGCCATTGACTCACTGATTAAACTGACCGCCCTATTTGTCTTGGGTGCCGTCGCCATCAACACGGTTTTTGGTTCATTGTCAGGGTTAAACAGTTGGCTTTCCGAGCGACCCGACATCATTGAAACCGCGATCACAAAAACCCCCAATCAGGGTTGGTTGCTGTTGATGACCTTGTTTTTTATCGCCCCACTGACCATGCCCCATATGTTTCACCTGCTGTTTCGAGACGCTCAAAATGGCCAATCCCTTAAATTATTGAGTTGGGGTTTCCCGCTGTTTTTGGTGCTCATCAGTCTGCCGATTCTCCCGATATTATGGGCCAACCATGCCTTGGGCAGCGAATATCCACCGACCATGGCTGTTTTGGGTTTGGGGTTGTCGCTACAGAGTGTGCCGTTGACATTGCTGACCTACATTGGCGGACTCTCTGCGTCCACCGGATTGGCTATTATCGCTACCATGGCACTGGCATCAATGACGGTGAATCATATTGGTATGCCCTTTCACCACCCAAAAAAGAATGAAGATATTTATGTGTGGATATTATGGGTTAGACGCTTTCTGGTCGCATTTATTTTGAGCGCAGCCTATGTAATGTCGATTGTTTTTCAGGGTGCTATCTCTCTTACCACCCTAGGTCTTGCAAGCTTTATCATCACGCTACAATTTCTGCCTAGTATCATCGGTACCCTTTACTGGCAAGGCGCCAACAAGCGGGGCATTATTGCGGGCCTGATTGCAGGACTCGCCACCTGGGTTGCAAACATTACCTTTCCCGATTTGTCGTACACATTGTCTCATGCCATCGGTATTCCGATAGATGGGGTGTTTGGACAGCAGAATTGGGTCGCGGCAGCAGTCGCCTCCATCTCGATCAACACCCTCGTCGCAGTGCTTGTATCTTGGATAACCCCAAACAATCGCGATGAAGTCGATGCCGCCATTGCCTGTATGCAAAGTAGCCTAGTGAAACGGGCGCGCAAAGAACTGCTGGTCACTGACATCAATGGGATGATCAATGGGTTGTCTGAGGCCCTTGGCGAAATCAGCGCTCGGCGCGAAGTCGCGCGGGCACTGGATAATTTTGAGTATTCCGTTGACGACATTCGTCCTGCAACCTTGAGTCGTATTCGCGATCAAATCGAAGCCAACTTATCTGGTTTAATGGGCCCGGGCGCAGCCCAATCAGTTGTGAAACGGTATCTGCCCTACTCCGATTCAGCCGAGTTAGATGACCATGATATCTACCTGATAGAAGACCAATTAGAAACCTATCAGAATCGCCTGACTGGCTTGGCAGGTGAACTGAATCGTCTACGCCGTTATCACAGAGAAACCTTAGAAAACCTCCCTATGGGCGTCTGTTCAGTTGGAGCCAATGGTAAAATCATCATGTGGAATCAAGCGATGGCTGAGCTCACAGGCATCCCCACCGATGACTGTATTGGCGAAAGTCTTAGCAGCTTGCCTAGCGCATGGCACCGATTGCTAGACGACTTTTTATCCAACGATACCGATCACCTACACCGACAACAGCTGGTTGACGACACCCATGACCGCTGGCTCAATCTGCACAAGGCTGCGCTGCCAACTCAGGCCACTGGTTGGGTCGATGGCAATGTTGTGCTCGTTGATGACCAAACCGACATGCAAGATCTTGAAGATGAATTGCTGCATGCTGATAGATTGGCCTCAATCGGCGGTTTGGCAGCGGGCGTTGCCCATGAGATTGGCAACCCAGTAACCGGTATTGATTGTTTGGCACAGGATTTGATGTATGCCGAAAACGGGCCAGAAATCGTGAAAATTGGCGAACAGATCAGAAGCCAGACATTGCGTGTTACCAAGATTGTCCAAACACTGGTGAACTTTGCCCATGGAAGCAAAGCGGGCAACCAAGAGCACTTGGATCATGACATCCATCAGGTGATTCAAGAGGCAATTGGCTTGCTGACTTTGTCACGGCAAAAATTCGATGTTAACTTTATCAACATCGTGCCCAAAGGTTTGTTTGTTCCCTGTGATCCTCAAAGGCTGGGGCAGGTATTTATCAACCTACTCAGTAATGCCAGCGATGCTAGCGAACCGGGGCAGGATGTCATAGTTGAATTATTTGGTGAACCCACTGACCACCGCATAAAAATCGGTATTGTGGATCAGGGTTCCGGAATCGCACCTGAAATACTAGAGCGCGTCGTTGAGCCTTTTTTCACCACCAAAGGCGTGGGAAAGGGCACAGGGCTTGGGTTATGGCTGGCCTATAGCATCATTGATGAGCACTATGGACGCATCACTTTTGAATCTCCGCCATCGGGGCTGAAACAATCAGGCACTCGGGTTATAATCACTTTGCCTAAAACGCAAAACCTTCAGGCCGACTAGGATCATTGATGAAGCACATTTTAATTGTTGAAGACGAAGAGATCATTCGCAGCGCACTCAAGCGTTTACTTGAACGCAATGGCTATCGGGTGAGCGAGGCGGAATCGGTCGCCGATGCTTTGGATTATGCCAAAGACCCTATCGATCTCATCATCAGCGATTTGCGCCTACCTGGTGCACCTGGAACCGATCTAATCACCTTACTTAGACCGACCAAAGTTCTCATCATGACCAGCTATGCCAGTATGAAATCTGCGGTCGACGCCATGAAATTAGGGGCCGCAGACTACATCGCAAAGCCTTTTGACCATGACGAGATGCTGCGAACGGTCGGCAACATTCTATTGCACAGTGCGCAGCAGGAATCCGCAGTAGAAGCAGAAACCCCTGAATATACCGAATGTTTTGGAGACATGGTGGGCAGCTGCCAAGCCATGCATGACTTGTTTCATCGCATTCGGAAAATCGCACCAGCCGACATCACTGTGTTAATTCATGGTGAATCTGGTACCGGTAAAGAGCTGGCTGCAAAAGCAATTCACGAACACTCACCACGCATGCGCGCACCCTTGGTGTCCGTTAACTGCGCAGCCATTCCTGAAAGCTTGATCGAGTCAGAATTGTTTGGCCACGAAAAGGGTGCCTTTACAGGTGCTAGTGCTGCTCGGCAGGGCTTGATCGAAGCGGCACAGGGTGGCACTTTATTTTTAGATGAAATTGGTGAATTACCGATGGAAGCGCAATCCCGCCTGTTGCGTGTGTTACAAGAAAGTGAAGTACGACGCGTAGGTGCCGTCCAATCGAAGAAAGTCGATATTCGGCTTATCGCTGCGACCCACCGTAATTTACGAAAACTGGTCCGCGATGGTATGTTTCGTGAAGACCTCTATTACCGCCTGCAGGTAATAGAAATTAAAATGCCGCCTTTACGTGACCGTCACCACGACGTGATTGAAATTGCGGATGCGCTACTCCATAAGCAAGCCACCCGTTTGGGTATTACCAACCCACCCAAAATAAATGCCCGTGCCCAGCAACAAATGCTCGGATATGACTGGCCAGGCAACGTACGTGAACTCGAAAACGCCGTACAACGTGCGCTCATTTTGTGTGAAGACGCAGAGATCACCAATGAACACATGGGCATTCCGATTGAGGAAGACGTGTTGATCCCAGATACGTTGGTGAACACCAATCCCCCATCCAATGCGGTGTCGCCAGCCCCAAGCGACAACAATGAAGACCTGTCACTCGAAGACTATTTCCAACATTTTGTTTTGGAACACCAAGACACATTAAGTGAAACGGAATTGGCGCAGAAGTTGGGTATCAGTAGAAAAAACCTGTGGGAACGGCGCCAAAAATTGGGCATTCCTAAGTCCAAAAAGCAGCCTACCGGTGCGAGCCGTCAATAGACCTGCCTACCGCACCAACCCGCTGATAGTCTCGAATATGCCGTTCGGTTGCCAGCAACAGGATAAAGCCTGGGATCATTGCGATCAGGGTAAGTCCTGCAGCTGTTGCATCTAGTGCACCCCCACCAATTTTTGAAAATAATAACGTCGGTAGGGTTTCTACCCGACCCTGTCCTACCAGAAAGGTAATGAGAAAAATATTACTCGACACCAACAGCGTGAATAAACAGCCGGCCAAAATACCCGGCAGCAGTAGCGGAATAGTAATATGTACTAGCCGTTGCCACCGACTAGCGCCCAACAGCTGCGCCTGCTCTACTACAGCCGGATTTAAGCCCTGATAGACACTCACCAATACGCGCATCATATAGGGTAAAACGGGAATCAGATGGGCCACAATAATACCGGTATAAGTCCCAGCCAAGCCCAGCGGAATAAATACGGCCAGGAACGCTAAGGCCAAAGCCATTTCGGGCACGATCAGCGGTAAGGTAAACAGAGATAGAATCTGTGTCTTCCATTTGAAATGCGGGCTCACTAGGACACGCGCTGCAGGCAAACACAGAATAAGTGCTAACAAGGTCACCGACAGACTGATAAACAGAGTATTGCCGGCCGCTTCAAACACATGCGAATAGGGTGACAGCACATAATCCCAAGCCAATGGAAAAGTACTGTCTGCTCTTACTGACCACCACCACACGCGAGGCAACAGATCTGGCCAGTGCCACTGAAAAGCAAACGACTGGATGATAACCGGGATAATCGGCCCTAGGATCACAATATAGAGCCCGACGCCGACTAGCAGCGCCTTGCCATTGTGCGACACGCCCTTCATGCGGAAATCCGCTGCCAACGGTTAGCCCGTCGAGAAAGTAAGGAGGCGACCCACACAGTGACCAGCAACATTGCTCCCATGGTTACCAGAACAGCCATGCCCGATAACCGTTGCCCATAATCAGGATCTGTAAACAACCGCCACGCCAACACAGGCAAGGTGTCAGGAAAACCGCCGCCCAGAATAAAGGGTGCTTCGAACGCGCCCACATTAAAAGCAAAACAAATTAATACAGCCGACAGGATACCGGGCATCACCTGTGGAACCACAACATAACGCCAACGCTGCCATCGGCTTGCACCTAACAGGCGCGCAGCATCTTGGGTCTGCTCTGGAATGCCCAACAATACGACATAGATTGACAGTGCCATAAATGGCACCTGTTTCCACAAATACACCAAGATAATGCCCCAGCCATAATGGCTGTATAATAATGCGGCAAAGTCATCTGGCCTATCAATCCAACCCAACGCATAACTCAGACGTGCCATCAGGCCACCTTGCCCAAATAACACAATAACCAGCGCAATACCGACCAAGTAGGGCACCATCAATGGAAATTTGTAAACGTAGTGAAGCCATTGGTGATGGCGCCCAACACGCAACAACGCCATTGCCAATAAAAAGCCCATCACCAAGGCCAAAAATGTGGCAACCACCGCGTAGTAGAGTGTCAAACCGAGTGACATAGCGACCGAGGGTTGGGCTACAAGTAACTCGTAGTAACGCAAGGTTGGAAAATGGTTAATACCATACTGCGGTGCATAACCGAGACTTTGCCCAACCGCAAATAACAGCGTTCCAAGGGTCATCAACAACATCACCAATAAAACAGGTGACAAGGATAACCAGTGTTGTCGACTCATCGACACGAGACACCGTCACTTGAGGATGGGTAGAACGCCATTACGTGTTCCTCATTTTGACTGGGACATCGCTTGCTCAACCAATGTCGCGATGGGAGTTTCTGAACCCTGCAACACAACGCTCTGCCACAGGCTTTCAATTACCCGCACCAAAGAAGCATGGGTGTCTGGCGCAATATGGCTATCTAGCGCTGCCTGTGTCACACCAAAATGGGGCGGCATCGCCTCGACCATAGCGGCTTGATCGGCTGCTGATAACATCCATAGATCTAGGCCCAGTGGATATCCCACCGCAGCCAATTTCGATTTCTGTGCAGCCACCGAGCTCATATAATTGGTAAACACCAATGCGGCGGCAGGATGGGGTGCATTACTCGGAATCACCAAGTAGTTTTTATTTTTAATCATATTGTGACGTGGGAAAATGATTTCTTCGGTATTGTCCGGCATTTGCCCTGACGCACGTTTGGTCGCTACATGGTAAAGGCCAAACTGACACTCCATCGCGGTTTGGCTGTTTTGAAACAACTGCATCAAAGCGCTCTCATTTTCTGGGTAACGGGGAATGCCATTACGCGCTTGAGCCAACAGTGGTGCAATTCGTTTCAAGTACGCCATACCAGGCGCTAACAGACGCGCAAGCGACTCTGGCGTAAAGCTGTCAAGCGGCTGTTGAAAACCCTGTGCGCCCTCAGGACTCATTTCATACAAGGCTTCTTGTACGAAGGTATTACCCAAATAGTGCGGCGGTTTTACATAGGTGAATGTTCCTGGGTTGGCTTCTAACCAACGCTCGAGTTCTGCAAAGGTGTGGGGGGTTTCTGCTTCAGCCATTAAAGACCGATTCACCGCACACACGTATTGCTCACCACTCCATGGCATCTCTCTACCCTGAGTTGGGTAACCAAAATCATAAAGATTGAGACTGCCCCCAGCACTATTTTCGTCCCAATCGAACCAGGCCGCATTTGGCAGTTTTTGTGCAAAAGAACCGAATAATAAATCTTGCTGTGCCAGGGTATAAAAATTCTCACCATTCACCCAAATGGCGTCAACGCTTCCCTGCCCCAGTCCTTTCCCGGCACGGGCTTCGGTTAACACCAAATCCACCACATCACTGGTTGCCGTAATTCGGTGAGGTCGTAAGGTTACACCTAACTTTTCCAAATCGGGTGCCACTGTGCGTTCCAGCCACACATTTAATCTGTCATCGCCACCCCAGTAATAAAAGTCGATAGCGCCCTCAGACCTAGCCGCCGTTGACACTGACTCCCATGGCAATTGACCATCCAAAAAAGCGGTTCGAAAGGCGATTTGATCGGTCGGCGTCGCTGCAATGAGGCTGCCTGACAACAGACCGGTCAACACGAGGGCATTTCTTAACAAATTCATGGTAACTCCTGTGAGATGTTAGGTGATCAACTCATCACCGTTAACACCTGATAATTTCAATCGACTACCCTATCGATTTGGGAATGGGGAAAAGGTGTTGTTCCGGCAAAACAAGCTGTACCTGATTACCCTGAACAAACGGAATATGTGCAGCTAACAACACCTGAATATCGGTTCCACCTGCAGAAACCGTTAATTCTGAAAATGCGCCGTGGTACTTTTTCGAGACCAATTGGCCGGTAATACAATTTCCAAGTGGACTGGGCACCTGTGTTTGTTCAACTATCTGAATGTTTTCCGGCCTTATCGACAGCCAATGTTCACCTTGAAAATGGTTTGATATCCCGATGGTCGATAATTCACCCACGGCTGTCTGCCAACGTGATACGGCAATGGGCTGTGCAGAGATCAAATTGGTTGCACCCATAAACTGCGCAACCGCCGCTGAACTGGGCTGGTTGTACAAAACTTGCGGTGTTGCATATTGCACAATGTTGCCTTGAAACATCAAAGCGATACGGTCTGACAGCACCATGGCTTCTTGTTGGTCATGTGTGACCAAGACCGTCGTAGTGCCTAATCTCTGATGCAAATCGGATACAAATTGATGCATTTCTTGGCGCAGTACCGTATCCAGACTTGAAAAGGGTTCATCCATCAACAACACACTGGGTTCTGTAATCAGTGTACGGGCTAAAGCGACACGTTGTTGTTGACCACCAGACAGCTGAGACGGATAGCGTTTGCGCTCTTTGGCTAATTGCACCACATCCAGCATGGCTGATGTCTTGTCATGAATAGCTCGGGCATCTAGACCTGCCATTCTGAGTCCAAATGACACATTCTTCTCTACCGTCATGTGGGGAAATAACGCAAAGTGCTGAAAAACCATCCCCACATGGCGCTGTGTAATGGAGGCATGAGTGGCGTCTATACCGTTAAAGCTTAGGGAGCCACTGGACGGCGATTCGAGACCAGAAATAATGCGCAGCAGGGTGGTTTTTCCACACCCTGAGGGCCCCAATAAAGAAATAAACTCGCCTTCTTGTACGTGCAGATCGACACGGTCGAGCGCCGTGGTATCGTCGAATACTTTTGATATTGCTGAAAGTGCCAATGCAGCCATGCTTTACCCAAAAAAACCCAGTTGGTGGCGGTATCATAGGTTGCTATACCCTGAATTACTATGTCACGCGATTACAAATAGACACCCGGTGGCCCTTGGTTGCGCATAGCGGCGCACCTTAGGTTTACATAAGCGTTTAATTATATATAAGTTTAGCCCAGACAGAAACTGGATTGGCGCCTTGTAAGACGTGATGAAATTGCAGTAGTCTCATGAGCAGTGAACCAACTGAGTACCATTAATGGCAACGGTTACTTCGGAAAGGTAATGGTGACCTTTAAGCCTGGTGCGGCGTCATCCAGACTGATGTGCGCGCCATGAGCAGCAGCAATGGCCTGAACAAAGTTCAAACCCAGCCCTGTGCCCGGGGTATTGCGGCTGCGATCTAATCGATAAAGCCGCTGAAACACCTTGTCATACTCTGCAAAGGGAATGCCGGGACCATCATCAATCACCGATATCTGATTACCGGCTAATACCAGTCTGATGTGGGTATCTATCGGACAATGTTGAACGGCATTTTCAATGAGATTGGCAATCATTTGAAATATCAGCGCATGGCTACCATGAATTGAATTGATGGGGACCGCACTTTCAAAAGTGAGCGATTGACCATGGTCCTGACATACCGCCTGATAGGTTTCAAAAATTTCGTCGCACAATGCCTGCATAGGAACGGAGGTAAAGGTGTCTTTTAGGGTACCGCTCTCTATTTCGGTAATGCGCAGCAAGGCATCAAATATGGCATTGATTTGCTGGGTCTGAACGGTGATTTGGTCGAATATGTCTTGCCCATGGCCATCAGCTTGACTGCGCTCCTCTAATGACGCAATGAGAATGTACAGGCGGGTTAAGGGGGTGCGCAGATCATGTGCAATATCGGCACTGACTTGCTTTACCCCATCTATATGGGTTTCCAATGTGGCCAAGGCGCGGTTAATTTGGCTGGCCATCAAGCCAATGTCATCCGACATATTGGCAAATTCAATGCGCGCTGAAAATTCGCCTGCCGCGATATGCGCCAACACATCGGTAACGTGGTTCAGCCGCCGATTCATGCGACTGGCGATAATCTTGCCGGCCAAAATAGACAGCATTAATACTGCCAGTCCGCTCCATATCAAGGTCACCATCGCCCTAGCGATTATTTCAGACACCTCGAAGCCATTCACACCTAACAATAGATGCATGGTACCAATGGTATAGGCTGCACTGTGATATCGCTCGTCGGCATCCAATTCAAATAGAGAATCGGTTAACGTCCACTGCGATGGCAAAACAGAATCGTCGATATTGCCCGCTAGTTTTTGTCCTGTGCTGTCGGTCAGCAAGTAAATTTTGCGCCCTTTCACATTAGCGCGCGTATTGCGTTCAACAGCGGCAACGGTTGCCCAAACGCCACCCTGCACGTACACATCGTTTAAAAACCTGTATTCATTGTTTAATGCGAGTTCTTGCTGATCAAAAAATTCGTTTTCCATTTCGATGACCAGCAAGCCAAAAATCACCAAAAAGGCGGTAACAAAGATGGCCTCGGCCAATAACGCAATACGAAACGGCGTACTCAGATACCACTTAGTGCGAGGCATGAAGGCGATATCCTACTTGTCGGACGGTATGTATGAGGGGGGATTCAAAAGGTTTGTCTATTTTTGCACGCAATCGGCTGATATGGGTTTCCAACACACTGGTCATGGGGTCAAACTGAAATCCCCACACTTTTTCAAGCAGCATACTGCGTGTCAATACTCTGCCATCGGCTCGTATTAACGCCTCCAACAGCGCATATTCTTTAGGCTGCAAATCAATCAGGGTGCCAGCACGGGTGACCACGCGAGACAACAAGTCTATTTTTAGATCACCCACTACCAAGCTAGACTCAACCGCTGCAATAGCTGGGCGGCGCGCCAACGCGTCAATGCGGGCTGCGAGTTCCTCCATCGAAAATGGCTTGGTCATGTAGTCGTCGGAACCGGCCCTGAGGCCTTCAACACGGTTGTCAACACTGCCCAATGCAGTGAGAAAAATAACAGGTGTTGATACGCCAGCGGCGCGGATTGACTTCAAAAGCGATAATCCGTCAATACCAGGTATCATGCGATCGATGATGAAAAAGTCGAAAGTTTCATTCAAAGCCCACACCAAACCCACCTTTCCGTCCTCAGCTACACTCACTTGATGACCAAGTTCGGTTAAGCCTTTTTTCAGGTAAGCAGACTGTGTTTGATCATCTTCGATGACTAATATGTGCATCATAGTAGGCCTCGTGGTCAACCCTAACAGGATGCCACAATAGAAATAATAAAGCCTACCAAAACATCAGTCTGGGTAGGCTTTTTCGGTTTAACAAACCCATGCGTTGTCGTTTACGCTGGGTTAAACGTTATTAGCTACCGGATTTATCATCAGAGCTGTCGTCGTCAGCTTCGTCGTCGTCAGCTTCGTCGTCGTCATCTTTGTCGTCGTCATCTTTGTCGTCGTCATCTTTGTCGTCGTCATCGCTATCATCACTCTTACCACTGCGATCGTCGTCATCATCGTCGTCATTTTTACCGCTGCGATCATCGTCTGAATCATCGTCTGAATCATCGTCTGAATCATCGTCTGAATCATCGTAAGAGTCATCTGAGTCATCACTGCTAGAAGACTTCAGGGTTGCAATCTGCGCTCTGGTCAATACGGCGCCATCACCAGAGTCGATAAATATCTCAAGTAGTTCACCGCTTGCCAAAATGAGTTTTACTTTATAAAAAAGCATCCCGTGTTCATGTTCGATCTCTACTTCAATGACATGACTGTTTGGATGCGCTGTCATTGCTTTAACCATTGCATCATTTATTTTGACTTTGGCGCCAAGCAATAATTGAATATCAGCCATCTCGGATCGCTGGTCGCTGCTAGATGCGCTATGGCTGTCTGCAAACGTCATTCCCGACATCATGGCAGCGGTGATAAAAACAGTGGGTAATGCAAGTTTCTTAAATAAGGTCATGGTGGTTCTCCTGGGGTTTTCTTATGTCAACGTCGGCCATACTATTCCGCAACGTTGAACCTACACTGTCCTTTTCTATACAATTTCGTAAACTTTCGGCCGTCTATATCCTCTGCGCTTCCACCGTAATAATGCCGGCCTCTGGCGTGTGATCTTAGAGCCCGTGCTGTCGATGTGCGGAATGTAGTCGAAACATGACAACTCTTCATTCAATAGTTGACCTACATCAAGACAAATGAGAACGATTCTCATTGACACCATTTGTAGATCGACTACTATATGAGAAATATTCTCATTTAGAGGTTTTACCTGATGAAGCGTCTCGCGCTATTTGTTGCACTCACTACTGTTACAACCGGTTTGTTCGCGGCACCGCTTGTGGTGTATTCAGAACGCAGTGAACAATTGATTAAGCCATTGCTGGAAACCTACACGGCAAAGACAGGCGTTGAGATTCAGGTACTAACCGACGATGCTGCGCCGCTGATTGCGCGCCTTAAAGCGGAAGGCAACCGTACGCCTGCTGATGTATTGATTACAGTCGACGCTGGCAATCTTTGGCACGCTGCTGAATCGGGCATGTTGGCAAAGGTAGATTCACCAATTTTGGAAACACGCGTACCTGATTACCTACAGGATCCAAACAATCAATGGTTTGCACTGACCGTTCGTGCCAGAACCATTGTCTATAGCACAGACCGTGTTACACCAGCGCAACTCAGTACCTATGAAGACCTTGCAAGCCCCGCATGGAAAGGTAAGTTGTGTTTGCGCACCTCTAAGAAAGTCTACAACCAGTCGCTAGTTGGCAGTTTGATCAACCGATTAGGGGATGAAGGCACCCGTGCGGTCGTCGATGGTTGGGTTAACAACCTGGCAACGGAGCCTCAGAGCAGTGACACCAAGGCGCTAGAAGCCGTCATCGCTGGTCAGTGTGATGTTGCCATCGTGAACACTTATTATTTTGGCCGCATGCAAAAGGCAAATCCTGACGTTCCTTTAGCGATCTTCTGGCCAAACCAAGCGACTTCTGGTGTTCATATCAACGTTTCAGGCGCAGGCATCACCAAGCACAGCAAACAACCTGAAGCTGCTCAAGCATTTTTAGAGTGGATGGTTTCTGATGAAGCGCAGGAAATCTATGCAAACTTGGATATGGAATACCCCGTCGTTAAAGACGTTGCCGTAGATCCAGTTGTTGCAAAGTGGGGTACTTTTAAGCCCGACACGCGCCCTGTCTATAAATCGGGAGAGTATCAGCGACAAGCTGTCATGCTGATGGACGCTGCCCAATATCGTTGAGAAATTTGTGTCTAAGAAGTTAACGACAAGACTGATACAAACTGGGCTGGCGATTTTAATCGCCGGCCCTTTGCTGTATCTGCTGATGTATTGGTGGACCATTGACGTGCCGTTATGGGAACACCTGATCGCCACCCAAATTTTTTCACTGATCCGCAATAGTATTATTCTGTTACTCGGCGTCGGTTTTGGAACGTCATTTCTAGGCGTTGGCTTGGCGTGGCTTACCTACCGCTATCGTTTTACGGGATCACGATTTCTTACCGGGGCATTGATATTGCCCTTAGCCATTCCAGCTTATGTTCAGGGCTTTATTTATCTGGGCATTCTTGACGTGTCAGGACCGCTGCAGACATTCATGCGCCAACTGTATCCAGATATCGGATTTCTAAACGCCCGCAATGCCTTCGGCGTCATCTGGGTCATGAGTTGGGTGCTCTACCCCTATATCTATTTGTTGACCCGCCAAGCCTTTGCCAAGCTAGACCGCAGCCAAATTGAAGTCGCACGTATGGCCGGCTATTCTCGGCGGCGCATTTTCTTTACCCTTATTTTTCCGATGATCCGACCCGGTTGGATGGCAGGTTTAACCCTTGTCTGGATGGAAACCCTCGCCGACTTTGGTACCGTAAGCCTGTTCGGGTTCTCGACATTTACCACCGCAATCTATAAAACCTGGTTTGATTTTTACAGTCTGGCTACTGCAGCACAGCTGTCGTCCATACTGATGCTTATCGCCTTTTTATTGCTGTGGTGGGAGAAGCGTTCCGAAAGCCATATTCGCCACGACTCCCACGTCACGCTATGGGCGCCTCAGATTTTGCGGGGTAAACAGCGGTTTTGGGTGTCTTTGGCTTGTTGGGCAGCACTTGCAACCGCGCTGGCCGTGCCGGTTCTCCAACTCATTTATTGGTCATTTCAAGCGCCAACACAAACCTGGCAATCTTTGATGGCGCCGCTGCGTAACTCATTGTTGCTGGCCGTTATGGCAGCTGCTGGCATCACCCTGTTGGCCTACATTCAAAGCCTCATCAACTATCGCCGCATGGATCCAGTACTAGACCGTTTGGTGCCGCTGACCAAATTAGGCTATGCATTGCCCGGCACGGTAGTCGCCGTAGCCATTTTGCTGTGGTTTAGCCAACTTGAACAGTTCTTGTCCCACATACTGCCCTTTGAGGTTTATCTTACTGGCACTGTTTTGGGGCTGTTAGGTGCCTATTTGATTCGCTTTTTTAGTTTGGCAAGCCAATCCTTAGTAGACAGTTTTGCGCGTATGGAAGTGAGCGTCAATGACGCTGCCCGAACCCTAGGCGCAAGTCCCTGGCTGCGCTTCAAACAAATTATTTGGCCACTGACTCGGCCTGGAGCACTCGCTGCTTTACTATTGGTGTGTACAGAGGTGATAAAAGAGTTACCTGCCACCCTGCTACTGCGCCCATTCGGCTGGGACACCCTTGCTTTGAAGGTCTATCAATGGACCAATGAGGCTATGTGGGTAGAGGCTGCCATGCCTGCGCTATTATTAATCATCACGGGTACGTTACCCCTGTGGTTATTTAGACCGAGAGAGGAAAAAAATGCTTAAACTGGACGGAATATCATTTGCCTATGGCGACAACATGATTCTGAAAGATGTCTCCATGCGGATGGCACCCGGCACCATTGGCGCTCTCATCGGTCCAAGCGGCTGCGGTAAAACCACGCTGCTGCGCATTATTGCTGGCCTTGAAACACCTATTTCTGGCGTTATTGAAGTCAACAAAACACGGGTCGAAGATCAGGGCATTACCATTCCGGCCGAGAAACGAAAGATCGGCATGGTCTTTCAAAATTACGCGTTATTCCCACACATGACCGTAGAAGGCAACATCAGCTTCCCAATTCAACAGCTACCTAGAAACGAGCGAAAAGCGCGGGTGACCGAGTTACTCAATTTGGTGCACCTTGATGGCCAAGAAAAACGTTACCCACACCAGTTATCGGGTGGTCAGCAACAACGTGTGGCCATCGCACGGGCTTTAGCGCAGCAGCCGGACATACTGCTGATGGACGAGCCTCTGTCAAACTTGGATGCCAAGTTACGAGACCAATTGGGGCAGGACTTAAAGCAGCTGCTCAAAAAACTCGGCATCACCACCTTGATCGTGACCCATGATCAGCACGAAGCATGGCAACTGGCCGATGAGATTGGCGTGATGTTTGATGGCAATATCGTACAATGGGGCAGTTTTGCAGACCTTACCAAGCATCCAGTAACGCCCAAAATCAAACAGTTTGTGATGGCCAATAGCACCTGTGATATTTGTGGACAGATCGTTGCTGATACCCATTCCCATGCACAAATATTAAAAGACCCGGTTGCCTAAGCCGGGTCCTTTATCCTGTCT
>Ga0208801_1000144_pt1 | contig 18733 bp, 17 predicted proteins | sample Colrivmet1370B02_FD_187626 | JGI IMG/M metagenome (GOLD analysis project Ga0208801, IMG submission 187626) | Estuarine microbial communities from the Columbia River estuary - metaG 1370B-02 (SPAdes) (version 2) | ecosystem: Environmental > Aquatic > Marine > Intertidal zone > Estuary | place...
TCTACCTGCTGTTATCAGGCCGAACCCTTCGCCAATCCAACTTATTTCGCACGGGTTTGCCTCAGTGCCATTGGTTACTAGTCTGGCATGTCCAATGTTGTTACCATAATTCAGAGATATGTCGAGAACGTAGAAGCCTTTGTTACCAAGGCTGTTACCAGTAGTATCGAAGATGATCTTTGCCCCATCTTCCATTATAAGTCTGGTATTCCACAGCAGGAAGTCGCCCTTTAAAGTAAGAGTGACATCCTTCTTAATTGTTAGTGTTCCGCCCTTACTCCAGATCGCAGCAGATGGATTTGGGGCATTCGCAACAGAACCTGCCCACTGGAACGGGTCAGGCGTTGTACCGAGGGTCACATCATAGTCGAACGAAATAACATAAGACGGGTTTATGATGGTATCGCCAGTGGTCGGGGAATCGCCACCCGCCCACATTGAAGAAGCGGAAGCATTGCCGTTTAGTTGTGCGGTTATTTCAGCCATTTTTTTATCCGTAGGTCAGTGAGAGCCTGTCATCCCAAGCGTGTTGGAATCCGATCATATTGTTTGCACCGAGCGCGTACTTTACTGATATGTCTGGATATGCACTGCTATCAATCCGCATGATTCTCCAAGCTGCATCAGTGCTAAGAGTTGCGGGGGTGGCCTCTCCCAAATACAGCATTGCGCCATCTTCATCTACCAACTTTGTGAACTTCACATCTACCACCTCGATTGCCAAGTCTAGCATTTCTTGCAGTTCAGCAGCTAGTGCTGCGTTACTTGAGTGCAGTACGCCTAGATCGTTAAGAATCATCATCGATCTGTTGAAAATTACGACTGTTTCTAGGTCTCCATTCTGCATCAAAGGCATGCCGAATGACGTAAAATCAACGTGAATAACGTATGGAGCATCTGACTCGGACAATTTTGTGTAGTTAGCTGTCAGTGTCAACTCTGTATCGCTGTTGACTGAATTAATTACAAAAGGCTGTCCACCCCTGCGAATGAAAATATCGCCAGACTTGACATACGTCAAAAACTCTGTGCCAGAGCCTGACACCACTGGGCTGTTTTCTATCAGCGTAACAGAACCTGCCTTGTACTGGCTCATTTATTGGCCTTTCGTGCTGACTCAGACGGTCTGGCTACCTGTAGTTTCCTGCTCGACATTTACTAGCCACCTGTGGGATTGTTTTTTGGAAGGGAGAACTCTACGATAAACTCACCCTTTTGGTCAAAGCATAGTGTATCACCTTCTGCTTTTGTTGCTATTACTCTATCTATTTCTTCTTCTGTATTGGCTCATAGATTATATTCCTAATATCATGCCAAGGTATAACGATGCTGTGCTGTTTTTGGTGATATTAGTGCCACCGCCCACGCTTTTCACTCTGATTGTGCTGCCATCTTCACAACGGATATTGGATGATTCATCACTTCCTCCACCTCTCCTAAAGGTACAGCTTTGCGCTGATACTGTTGATAACTGTGCCAACAATCCGTATCTGGTGTACGTCCCTGCTGACGAGTACCCAAAAATACCCACGGTTGATTGATAGGCGGTAATGTAATTGGATGAACTGCCAGACACCTTTGAACAATTAAGTATAGACGCAAAAGAACCGAAGTTTATTGAAAAATCCGAACCGTTGGCGGCTGTGTTGTACATAGTGACATTATTAGCATTAAGCGTTGAACCAGAAGCCATGGTAATTGTTCCGCTGAATGTGTTTGCGCCTAGTGTTGGCGTTCTTATATTTGAGCTGTTGATTGTAAGAACAGTAGCATCACAAGTGGCTAACCTACCTCCAACTTCTATATCTAAAGAACCAATAACCACAAAAGAATCCAACGCATACAAAAATGGTCTGCGGATGGTATAAGCATTTCCTATGAAGGGCAAAACATACAGCCTTGACCTGTAAGCATAGAATAGCGAACCACTGATATATGTTGTTCTTGTGTCGTTTGGTAGGATTCTCCATGTTGGCGCTGAACATCCATCAAAAGCATATACCCCCACCCCAACATTTAATACAGGGTCTATGCTGTAAGACGTAACACCAGTGTCACCCCTTATCTCTATCCAACCAAGATTAACATCTCTTGCGTCAACGCCAACGGACTCAATATAGCCAGACTTTATCAGTATCCTCGATTTCACACCGCCATACTTGTAGCCCTTGTATAGCTTGCTTAATCCCTCAAGTGCTGCACTTATGCTGTCGTAGTCACCAGTTGTTTGGTGTACTGTAACGGTAATGCCAACGGTTGACCCTATTTCTGTATCAGCACCTACGTTAAAATTAGTCCCGTCAAAAGATATTGACTTTCTTGCACCATCGCCAACATAAAACTTATTAGTTCCACTAAAGTCACCCATCTGGTAACCACTCTCACCAAAGGTAGGATTTGCAGCAGATGAAACTAAACCACCAATAACTTTGCTAGTAGATACAGTGCCAGAGAATTTTGCACTTCCTGCTGCGTCAACCCAAAATGGGTAATTGCTCCCAAAATTCGAGAATAGTATTAGCGGATTGGCACTTTCGTCGGGGACATTCACTTTCCCCATAGTTACCTTGTAGTTAGAACCGATGGTTTGAATGTAACCGCCCGCAGATCCACCATCACCCGCATCTATTAATACCCCGTCAGTTTCTTTGCCAACAGTTATCTGAGTAGTGGCAGCCAATGTTCCTGTGCTAATCTTACCCGCTGCTAGGCTAGATATTTGAGTAGAAGAAACTGCATTATCTGCCATATTAGCTGATATAAATTCTGCATCAACTGGGTTTATCTCTGTTGCCCAATCACCTAAATCAGCTACATCATTTGCAACTAATTTATCAGTAGTGAATGCCACACCTGCTGTAGGAGTACCCCCACCGAAAGAATCTACTGGTATTAAGCCATAAGTATATGTAGTGTCTTGTGCCATTTGAACGCCAGAAGCATAACTAGCATAAATGCTATTACCTATCACCCTTCTTGGTGTTCCTGTGTAGGGGTCACCAGTTCCTGCTACTATATAAAAGTCAGCACCCACATAGTCAATATCATCTGGTATTTGGAATGAAAGACTTATACTGTAGAACGTTTTTTCCGAAGTTATCGTGCCACCAATTACAGGTGCGTCATTTTTTAATAAAACTGTAGTAGATGCCCCATCACCAATTTTGTCCACTGACGTAATTGTCAGCAGTTCATCTCGATCTGTTTTTGATCCAGTTATCGTTATTGACGATCCTGTGTAAATTTTTCCTCTCAGCTTTACTCCGTAGAAATCAGCATCAGTGGGTGGGGTATATGTGATAGTAAAGTTGCCATCAGAATCCATGATCACTGCTACATCTGTAACGGCAAGAGGTGCGTCATTTTTTAATAAAACTGTAGTAGATTCCCCATTACCAAACTGATCTACTGACGTAATTGTCAGCAGTTCATCTCGATCTGTTGTTGATCCAGTTAGCGTTATTGACGATCCTGTGTAAAGTTTTCCTCTCAGCTTTACTCCGTAGAAATCAGTATCAGTGGGCGGGGTATATGTGATAGTAAAGTTGCCATCCGCATTCATAACTGACGCTACATCAGTAACTATTGCAGGTTCTGGATTGCTTACGGATATGCTGACAGGATCAGAATGCTGCCCAACACTCGACACAGCCTGAACCTCTATACTGAAAGATCGACCTGCTCCGTCATGCTTGTTTTTGTCAAACGTATAGACGTATTCAGCAGAAGTGACTAATTCTTCTCGCAGTACGTCAAGGCCTCTCCTCACTGTCACTTTGTACCCACGAAGTGTAAGGTCTAAGACACCGTTTGGTGATAGGATTGAACCGCCATTTGTAGTCGACAATTCAGCCCAACGGAACACTGCATTAGGGCTTTTAAATTTGTCAAAGCCAGAATCGTCATCAATCCTGTTTACCAACTCCAAGCGCATGATCTTCGGCAACTGAACCTGAACTGGCAAGTTAGGGTCGATAGGTGTGTCCTTTGAGATTACCGAAAGGGTTATCTCCTCCACAACACGCTCTGGAGAAACAATACCTGCCTTGCTCACGGATTGTGCTGAGAACTCATAAGTAGAGCCGTCAGATGCCATTGTCGCGGTAGCTTCGTTTCGGATGCCGTATGTTATGTCAACCCACTGTGGCGCTCCCTTTAGTCTGTACTGGAACTTACTGTATGAGTATCCCGCATCGGCAGGCGGTGTTGTTGTCATTGTGATGGTCGAAAGATTGCCTAGAATGGTTTGTGGAGTGTTTAAGGACTCAACCAGTGCCAATGCTACAGGTGAGTCTGCAATTTCAATACCGCCCTGTGATATGACCACAGGTGCTTTCTCAGAGACAATGTACTTAACGACAGAGTTGGTTAGTGAAAAGTCCTGACCCGCAATGGTGTTCAATAGACTGCTATCAAAATAAGGATACCAAGTATATGTTTTTCTCTTCGCCTTATTCTCAGAAGCCATTTTTCGTATTTCGGTACTAGTACTGAGTAATGCTGTCGGTGTCGTTATGTAGCCAGACCTTGACTCGATATTGCTCCGAAGAATAGGCAGTGGGCTTACTCTGTTTTTGACAAGAACGACAACAGTACCACCGTGACCCATGCCTCCGTGACCACCGTAAAACCTTTTAGTTTGGTCGCCAGTGGCTAAACCGCCATTACCACCGTTTACCTTTATTCGGCTTGAGAAGTCTGTAAATAGGTTCTCACAAATAATCAGAAGACCCGCTCCAGAAGCACCGCCACTACCACCGTCTGCACCGCTACCTTCTGACACGCCACCGCCTGAACCAGATGATCCCATCAGTGTGGCAGGAAGACCTTTTAGATTGCCAGATTGGTCAATGCTAATACTAAGCTGCGAGGCACTCTTATAAGTGCTTTTTGGGGCAAGGTCGGAATCTGAACGACTGTTGTACCGCCACATGCGTTGCGCCCAATTATAGTACCCGTCACGGACACCTTCACCTCCAAAATCGACATTGCCAGTAAAGCCTTTAGTTCCTCTCACTCCAGACCAGTTGCCAAAGACTGTCTGACCGACACCGCCTGAATATCCACGGCCTGAACCTTCTATTGTTGCCCCGACACCCATGGTGATGTCAGCACAGTCAATTGTTACGTTCTTATCGATGAAAAGTGTCGAGCCTTCACTAAGTACGATATTACCATCGTGGTAGTACCTGCCACCGCTAAGTGTGTCTGAGCCAGTTAGTGTTGAGACCAAGTTTTTACCGAGCGTTAGCGTATTGCTCGCAGAGTCAAGGGTGAAGTTTTGCCTCCCTTGTATGGGTAACCAACCTGCCCTATTAATTGAGGCAACATTATTACCAGATTGGACATTGATAGCGGTAGGTATCCCTGCTGTTCCAAAAAGAGACAGCGTTACTGTGCCAGACACGAAGTCTATTTCTGTTCCCTGAACTTCCATTGTTGCGTTCAGGTCACCAACGCTGTTGTAGTCTGGGTATGGCAAAGTCACTCTGACGAGATCGCCAACTTCAAAGGGGAGTCCATCACCAATAAATGTCGTTATCTTGGCTTTAATGGTCGGGTCTGAGTATCTGGCACGGATTCCCTCGGCTAGGCGCTCAACCGTTGTCTGTGCGTCACGACCTATGTTTCTGATACCCTGCAACTTTAGCGTGAGAATCTCGCTCGTAATATTGTTTCGGTCAACAGAGTCCTGATCAATGTAGATATTTCGTCTGGAATATACTTCAGAAGCATGTAGGTATTCCCACAGCAATTCAAACCTGTTCCTGATCGCTTTTGAGTCTCTTTTTATGCCTGAGAAGCTGACCGTTTTGCTTGCGTCAAGCACACCGTCAGGCATTGCAGTCTGTGGTACTGAGGAGAACCTGCGTAGACTCAACTCACCCAACTGGCTCACTTTTAGGAACAGGTTAAGTGGTCTCATTACCTGAGAAGCTAGGAACTGTTTTGCTTCTGCTTTTGGAGGATTATAGAAAGCCAACTCAAGACCAAAGAGGTCATCCCCCACATCCTCGAATGAGGACAGGTCTATTTTATCCGCTGTCAAACCTGCGTGCCAACCAACGGGAAGGGTCTTACCTGCCTGACCGTATAGATCGCCTGTCATAATGGCGATAAGCATTTTTGGAGTAGGTAATTCTAGGTAGATAAACTCTTCAACCTTCGTTCCGTTCCCCTCCGCTGAACCCTTGGCAGATACTCGCTGTGTTCCAAGCACTGATCGTGTAATGCCCTTCAGCTTCGGTCCGACAATCGAAGTGTACCTGATTATCTCGCTTGAAGTCTGACCAAACCTGTCAATGCCAGACAGCTTAACGTATCCGACAGTCTGATTTGGAGCATCAGACCATGCGCCATCGTGCGCGACCATCTGAAGACCATCTGTCGACTGCAACTCAATCTCTGTTAGGGAATCATCGCTAGTGAATGAGGTTAGAAGCACGTTTTCGATTCGCGTGAAGATGTTCTTTTTGATGAACCTCTGGGTATCTACCAATTTGATAATGTAGGTTTGTCTATCGTTATCTACAGCGTCAACCCAAAATGTAGAGACCTTCGAGTATTCAGAGAAAAGCAATTCATCGTATCCGACCCAAAGGTCGACACGGTTGCTGACAATCGTATCGTTCGCTTCATCGGTCAGCGTTCGCAGTAGGCCTGTTAATTCAGGGGTGGCTATGCACGATACGTCCATACCGCCTAGGACAGATATTCCCTGTTCTGGCGTAACATTCTGACTTCTAACGCCAACTGAGGTCGCACCGTTAAACTGCAACTCACCAGTGGCGATGTCTGCATGGCTGACAATCCAAAATGGAGTTGTTTCGTTGTTGATCTTTATAGCAAATCTAGGCGAACGTGATTTGCTTGTATTTGCGCCAACAAAAGCTTCTGATAGCTGTCTCATTTATACCTGCTCTATACAAGAAAAAGTGAACCTGAAGGTGTTAAACCTTACATCGGTAGCGCGTGATTGGGAAAACTTGCCGTGAAGCTTAACGAACATCATTCGGTCATTTTCTTCGGGGTCAGATATAGCGAATACCTCACCGCCAGAGACGGACGAAAGGAACTCAACGAAGGTCGGATAATCTGCCTCATCAATGACCGCAGTGGAATATGTCTTCACATATCGGAAGTAGTCAAGCGTGGTCTGCTGAACACTCCCGTCCATCGACTGAATGGTACTTGATGCAACATCTGGGGTCTTGCTGAAGTCAGACCTAAAGCTAATAGTAATGTCCTCCCCAAGATTGTTCACTAGGCTGCGTTTTGCATCATATAAAACCGTTACATCAGCCATTTAAGACCTGCCCCTGAGTTGAAGAACCATCAAATAATACACCATCTTTCGAGAAGAAGTCTTTCAGTTTCTCAACAATGTCGTCACCCGCGCCCGCTCCAAAGTTTCCACCAGTAATGTTCACGGACACCTGTTGAGTATTACCACCACCTCCGCCATTAACGATTGGAGCAGCGCCAACATCTGCCTTTTTGCCACCACCGAACTCTGTTGCTTTAATGGCATCTATTTGCTTGAAAGCAGCAACACCAACAGCAGCAGCAGTAGCCCAACCCAAGAATCCGCCCTGCCCGAGCGCCTTGGTTACGGCAAGAGCAGCGTTAATGTGAGCCATAGCCAGTGAATACTTCTTGCCTTCCTCAAACGTCTCTTTGTTATCAGCCTGCATCATTCCGTTTGCAATACTACTCAGTGACGTAGAAAGAGAATATAGCTGCTGTTGTTTCAGTGCTTCTGCATCCAACAGCCTCCTTTTCTCAGCTTGGACATCTTTCGCTTTTCTTATCTGCATGGAAGCAACCAACTGAGAATTGTAATCAGAGTAAGTTCGCCTCTTATCGTCAGCATCGTAGAACATACGAAGATTTTCATCGATGTTCTCTGAAATAATCTTATTCATCCCCTCATTGCGCATCTTAAATAAAGCTATTTCATCGTTGTGGTTCTGCTCCGCTCTTTCAGATGAAATCCTGTTCCACATATCAAGACCCGCAGTCCTGATAGCAATTTCTGCGTCAACAGAGTCCTGAATTGCTTTCGCTTCATGAAAATTAGCTACTCTAATATTCTCATAAGCGCCCATTCGGATGTTGTCCAACTCCATCATCTTGGCGTAGGATTCGTCTATCGCGTCCTGCTTGGCTTTCTCAGAAATAAGGAAGTTTGCCGTGGCTATGCCATTGGCGATCATTGTAGCGACTCGCTGAGACTCTTCAGCCTTTGTCCTGTCATACGCGATCTTGTTCCACACTTGGTTCACACCAATGCGTCTGTCTAATTCTTCATTCGTCAGTTGTTTCTCAACGGCTGCAACGTGTTCCATTTCCCGAAGCACGGTATCTAGTCTTGCCAACTCTGACTTACGCAATGCCTCATTAGCTAACATTGACTCACCAAAATCACCAGTTGCCAAATTGTACGCTGTCTGAAGCCTCCTCTCTGCCTCTGCTACCTGTATGAGATTCCAAGCTGCCTTTGCTGCTTCATCGCTTAAACCGCCCATTTCGGACATCATTGAGCGTAGAGCAGTGTAATCATTGGTCTCAAAAGCTTTGGTCATCGCTTCGGTGAAAATTTTAGCCTGTTCACCAGTTATTCCCAGAGCCTTGCCTACCTTATCAGCAATTCGGTTATAATCTTTGATGGTTTCATCGACCAGTTTCTGTCGTGCTTTGGTTCGTTCTTCGTAATAATACTGTCCCTTGCTGTCACTGTCATGAGGCATGGGTATAGGATTAGCAGCGAAGTCATCAAGCTTCTTCCGCAAAGAGACAAGGTCATTATTGAAGTATGTCTGGAAGTTTTCCATCCAACCGCCCGACATGGCTTTTGCCAATTCGGTCATAGTTGCTTCTTTCGCAGCAGCAGCATCTGTCTTCAGGTTTGATAGCTGACCACGCAACTCGTCAGTGACTCTTTTTGGGTCGGCAAGGAATCTGTCTCCAAATTCTTCAGAGAACCCTTTCGCAATAACACCACTGAATGTGAAGGTTTTATCCAACTCTTTTGCAGCTTTTACGAGGTCTTCTATTCCTGACTTAGACTTCATCAGGTCTGGGTACAGGACGTTTACTAACGCTGCACCAACAGATAGGATTGCACCCACCACGATACCACCGACTCCGAATACCGAAGCCATCTGTGAACCCTGCTGAGAGAATACGAGAAGGGCATTTTGACCGCCCTGAAGCTGAACCGCAACGTCCTGAATTTGGTACGAGAACAAGCCCAATCCCGCCCTAGCAGAGCGAGTAGCTTTAGGTGTCCTGCCACCTAGTTCGGTGTTAAAGTTTTTGCCAGTGGTTGTCACGCCACTGAGTTGGGCTTCTATCTTGGCAAGTGAAGCACGAAGCGCCTCTATTTCTAAAGATGCTTTATCGTCTGCCTCAATCCTGATTTTAGCGGTGGTGACTGCTGCCATTTTGATTTACCTTCAATTGATTTTGCTTCTCTTTAAAGTAGGCAAGCCACCCGTTAAATTCTAGGACAGGCATTGATTCTATAACACTGAGGGGTTGACCAAGAATTTCAGCCAACTGATACCTAACAAAGGCTTCAGTCGGCTTACGTTCCTGATCTATCATCCGTTTTTTTCTGTGTCTTCCTCAATGCTATCTTCGTCTGTTCCAAGCACAAAGTTGCCCATTCGTAAGACTATGTCTGAGTCAACCTCATTCATTAAGACAGGCTTGTCCTTACCTGAGAAAACATTATTCCCATCGGCATCCAAAGCACATTCAATCAAAGCATAAACGTATAGAGAAAGCTGAGAGTCAACCTTCTTCGTTTTAGCCAGAATTGCATCCTTCTGACGCAAGGTTAAAGGTGTGCAGTAAATCTCAAAGCCCAATTCCTCGACTTTGAGACTACGCATTTTAGACTTCTTAACTGAGAAGTCGTCCTGAAGTAATTGAAGAATGTTGCTCATGTTTTATTAAGCCACCGCTGATTGGGTTAATGCGCCATTGCCTTCAAAAGAGAAGGAAACATCCTGCATAGCATCCATCGAACCAGATGTTGACATACTGGTGATAATTGCGCTGCCAGAGAAGTAGTTTTGACCTGTCGTATTGCCACCGAAGTAGAAGTTAAGCGACACTTCAGTACCAACTGCCAACTCTACTTGACCTAGGTCTGCTTCGTCAAAGAAGCCGTCACAAGAACCGCTCCAAGACTTTAGTCCTAGGGCTTTACGAGTGCGCCACTGGTCACCAAGAGTTGTATCCTCAAGGGTTTCACCTGACTGATCGATGCTCCAACCAGTTAACTCTCCAATTTGGACAGCACCAACGTAGACACTGCCCTCATTACCTGCGTGATTTGCCATGATTAAATCCTCAATTAAACAATCGTTTCGGGGTCTGCGACCAGTGTCCGATATTTGATAGTATACGCCATGTTCAAAGCATAGGCATCGTTATTTCCGACCACCGTCTTGGTAATGTCAGAAGACTCAAGATAGCTGTCATCAACACCTATCCCAAGATCGTAATCTGCTGCCATAGCTTTCTCAATGGCAACACAAAATTCGTCAGTCTGGTCATTCGCGCTGTTGCCCGATGCCAAGACGTATATCTCTGCACTGAGAGTCCTTGCCATACCACCTGCGGACTTGATCAAGGTATCCCTGCGTGAAGACTCTCTGTTTGTGTAAATGACGACAGCAGGTAGTTTAGCTTCGCTTAGAGCGTGCCACACGTTAGTGTGTACTCTGCCACTCAATATTGGCACAGCATTAAGAATAGACTCTATAGCAGCAGCTATCTGGTATCGACTATGACTCATGTAATATTACCTGAAATAGTCCTGCATTATCTTTTTCGTTGTTCATCACAACGTATGCCTTACCTTCTAAGGTAATTGTATCGTCCTGAAATAGGTCTGCCAAGTCATACCCAAAAAGCACGGGAGCAAAACCCTCTACTCCACCATGACCAACCTCTCTCTGAACGTATTCTTGATTCAGTATACCACGGAGAGTGCGACCATTATGGGTGAACACTATGCCGTGGTCATCCTCTGAAAAACACTCTGCTAGGTCATCATCAAAATCAATCGGCATGGTTTATCAACTCTGGTCGATCATTCTTTTTGGACTTCTTAACTGGTTCAACAGTAGACAGGTAGCCCAAATTAGAAAGTGAGACACCGATCTTCTTATCTGCTACAACGGATGCTCCCTTTTGGTATCTAACGCCCAAAATGGTGCATGGCTTTACTACATAATACTTCATTTCTTTCGCCCCTTGGAAGGCGCTTTTGGCTTCTCTTCTGCTTTAGCTTCTTTTTCAACAGTGGTATCAAATACAACTGCCATACCAATGTGAACAAGAAAAAGAGAGTCAGAACCAACAACGTCTCCGACTGATACTGGCTTCCCATTGTGGTTGGTCGCTTCCGTAATTTTCAGGGTGTATTTAGACATAACATATCACCTAAAGTTGTTAGAAAAAAGGGGGCGGTTAAGCCCCCCATCTATCTGCTATTACGAACCTACTACGAAAGACTTAGGGTTACGCAATGCAAGGTCAACAGTCTTGAAGATGATGTAACGTACACGACCTTTCAAGCTGTGAGTGTAAGGGTCTACGTTCAATTCCAGACCGCCCCACTCGCCCATCAACAAATCAGAGAAGTTGCCGAAGAAGTAGTCACCCGCATCGATCTGCGTAGACATGATACCTTCATAACCCTTGATTGTGGTTTCTGGCATGATGAAGTTGCCCTCAGAACCCGAAGCTTGCTTAGAGGTGGTAGAAAGATGTTCCCAACCATCTGCACCAAACACAAACTTAGGATTGCCGACCAAGGCGTTTTGAGCCATTACGGTCTTAACCATGTTGATCATTTCATCATAGCTTGGAGTGCTTGGTGACGTAAATGCTTTCAGGTTAACACCAGAAGCTGCCTTGATACCAGTTGGCTGACCTGCCAGACCTGTACCGTAGAACGCTGCCTTGTCCAAACCAAGAGCGATAGCCATTGCCAAGTCACCTTGGATTAAGCTGTCGATTGATGGAGTAGACTGCTGCAATGATCTGCGAGTAACTTCGGTGTAGCAAGCTGCATCTTTTGGAGACAGCGTGAACTGGTCGAAAGAAGGTTCGCTCTCAGAAGCATCGCTATCTTCAGCAGATAACCAAGACATTGTAGAACCGCTCAACTGACGAGGAATATCCACGTTGCCGACCAAACCTGACAATGTACGCATACCTGCACGAGCAGCAGCCATGTTGTTACGCATAACGTCAACAAAAGAACCCGCAGACAAGTCTGTAGAGGTAAGTGAAGCTGTACCGCCACCAGTTGACAAAGCACGAGAAAGGATAGCTTCAGGAATATACGCGCCACGGACTGAGAAGTCAGAACCGAAGCCCTTGGTAGCAGCATCAGATACTTCTAATTCAAAAGCAGCACGCTTCTGCAATGCACGGTCATTAGGATTGCTCAAAGCAGCCATCAGACGCACGAAAGAGTATTCTTTCAGGTCTTTGCTCTCAAGGTCAACCTTGCCGTCATGACGAGTGTCGATCTTGGCTTTGTTGTTACGCTCACCCACGACTGATAATGCTTCGTGTGAGAATTTGTCGTAAGACCAACCATCAGCGATAGCAGAACGCGACATATCGTCAAGGTCGTGCATTTCACCCATCTGGCGAATCTGGTTTATACGGTCACGCTCTTCCTTTTGGGCAGATGCGCGTAGATTTGACTCGTCAAAGGTCTTCGCTACAGGAGCAGCTTCTTCTTTGCGGGTTTCTTCAATGTTTTCTTTAGGCATGATTTTAACCTCAGATTGTTCAATTTTGTTTGTCGTATCGTCAGCTATTGATCGACCGACTCCAACGGTTGGGTCGAAAGGAATCGACACAATGGATACTTCCAAAGGTGTCCAATCGGTAACACGGTAAGTATCCGCAGCACCGTCTTTGCCTTCTTCATACTCATACTTGTCAATCTTGTACCTGACGGACACGTTTTTGCGAATACCGTCCTTAACATCGTCAAAGAATTCCTGACCCTTGACGCTTCGTGAGAACTTCAACACTGCCCTACCGACACGGTCACTATCAATACGGGCAGACTCAACTACCCCCACTTGATGCGCTATGTCGTGGTCAGCTAATACAGCCCCACCGCTATTCAAGCGGTCTAGCCTTACGCTAGAAGGACTGTGATCTAGAATTTCTACACCATACCATCGTTCCCCTGCAAACTCGGAACTAAAGGCAACTTCAATTGTCCTGTCGTCTTCGTTGACAGTAGAATTGTCGATGACCATATCCCGTTGCAGTGGCTCTTTCCTAATATCGACTTTAGGCATTTTTATTTGCCCCCTTTTTTGAAGTCGTTTTGCTGTCCGATTCGTCTTCACCAACATCTTCAGTATCAGCAACAGCCTTACCTGATTTGTCGATGATAACGCTTATTCCCAGTGCTGCCAACTTTTCGTTTTCGGCAGCTATTTCCGCGAACACATCATCTGGGTTATCACCAGATTCTCGGATTATCTGAGACCTGCTCTTTAGCTTATTATTGATAGCCTCAACAGCAGCTTTTGAGTCCTTCGCAGGGTCAACCCACTGCCAACGTCTAGGTTGGTATCTGGCAGGTAGGTACTCGTCAGCAGACTTAAATAGGTTCTTGCCGTTGATCTTGATTGAGTTATTTAGTATAGCATTTGCTATCCAACGGTTTCTAACCTTTTTAATAAAAGATCGGATAAACCAGTTTTGCAGCTTCTTGTAGCCGTCACGCTCGTCCAACACTCCCGCACGGATTGAAGAATAGTTTACATCTTCCAAATCGTTAGCGATTGTCGCATAGCTAATATCCCAACCTGTGGATACTGCACGGAGGTTCGACTTCTTAAAAGCTGCATACATTTCATGCGGGTACTTGGGGTCAAACGACTCAAGTTTACGACCTCCAATATCCCAGATAGCCCCTGCTTCTACAGACTCAAGAGAGTTGCCCATAGCGTCTGTTTCGCCAGAGTAGCTGTCGTCAATAGAATCGTCAGAAGATAGAACAGCCATCTTGGACGCACCCCAACGGGCAGCAGTGATAGCAGCTTCATCGTAAGAGTCAAGAGCCTTAACTTCTTCCAATGATGCGTGAAACCAAGGAATGCCACGGCTCTGGTTGGCGTAGTCGCGCACGAAGCAATGTATGATGTACCGAGCCTCAACTGTATAGCCGTCACCAGAATTGTAATTACCCTCGATACCAAGGTGTTTGAAGTGGTATCTGGTAATCTTGCCATTACTATCTCTTTCAACGCCCAGACGGATGCTAGAGCCATCTGTACGCTGCTCATTCTTTGCTACGTCAAGTAATTCGGAGTCGATGAAGCTGAGTTGCATTCCGTACTTGCCTGACTCTCGACCTTCATGGATTCTGACGATGAACTCACCGTCTTGGGGGGCTGTGGTGATGCAAAGGTCTTGGAAGTCCAGAAACGACATCTGTTCCTCGAAGTCGCACTCATTTTCACACCAATCTTTCCACGCTGCGTCAATCGCATCGTTTGCCACCTTATCCAGTTTGACCTTGTTTCCAGAACCGAGGGTTGTCGCAGTATGGACACCGATACCGTCTGCTCCAACCACGTTCTTCCGCAACACCATGACAGCTTTCTTGCCGTAAGGATTGGTTCGCACTAGGTCGCGTGACCTAGCCCGTAGAGAATGTAGTTGGTGCTTTAGGTATGAGTCGACAGAGGCTGACTGAGTAGTCCATCCGCTCAGAAGCCTATCTACGTTGTTGCTGTAGAAGCCACTACGTTGATTAATGTGAGGGTTTTTGCCATGAGCAGAACCACCTTCCCGTGTCGATTCAGAAGTGGCGCTAGAGCCACCGAATAGCCAATCAAATACACCCATGCTTATACACCCAATCTGACTAACGTGTTAGATGACTTTACGGACTTTCCTGCTTTAATCCGTGAAGCCCTGCGCTCTAAACTTACCTTTCTTGCATACACTTTTTCTAGCATCACCAACTCTTCAAAAGACCTTCTGCTCAATGAGCGACCCGCGATTGAATAAGCTTGCTGCTCTTTCGTTGCTGACTTTTCTATAGTTGCCCTGATTGCAATTAAGGTTTTGTAAGCATGGGTAGGGTGAGACGAAGAATGCCCAGATGCTAATGGAGATAAAACGTCAATAAAGTCAGAAAACACAACGGTACTCTTGCCATCAGACTTCCTGACAATCTTCGCATCAAAGTGATAGTAGCCATGCTCAGAATTGTTTGGGCTTTCCCACTCCACAACGAAAACGCCATCAACATTGGCAGCAGTTATAGCGAATGATGAGCCTTTCTCATCACGGTTAATGAATGTGTAAATCAAATCGTATAGGGCGGGGTCGTAGGTCTTTGATAGTTCGGTTCTTTTCCAAGTCCATAGGCTATAAAGTGTAGCCGATTCTGGCTCAACTTCTGGGTAGTTTTTAATGTCGAATTGGTTTATAAAGGTCATCGTCTGCTCACCCAGTTAGACTTTCTTTTACGAACAGGAGCGGTAGGTCGCCTCTTCAAAGTATCTAAGGGCTGTTCTTCCTGCTCAGGATTGTCACCATTATCCACTACCTTAACAGCCTTTTCCAATAATTTATTGACATTAGGCTTCAGGATAGCGTAGCAAGCTTCGTTGTAGACATGCAAGTCCAACACCTCGTTACGCTCGCGCAGCTTAGACCAAAAGAACTGGGGCTGTCCACGAACCCATTTAGTCTTCCGCTCTTCCGATAGCAACTGTGAGAAAAACTCGTCATCAACATCAGCAGGGAAGTGTATCCTGCCAGAAGAGCCATCTGCGTGAAGATAGTTCATTAAAATCAAGTCCTTGGCACTGTCAACTCCGACCAAGTACAGGGAAACACGCTGATTACCAACCTGCCTCGGCTTGGATGCGATAGCACCGTAATATTCGCTTGAACCCTTGATTGCAAATACCCTTCTGCCCTGCCTTGGCTTGACGAAGTTGTACACCATATCACGCAAGTAACCTGAGTCGACTGCGGTACAGGCTATCTTCATTTCACTACCACGGACTGTGTAACCTTGCAGCAGAAAGTCGTCCAGTTCGCGCCATACGTCCTGCCTGACAGGGTCACCCCAGATAATACGCAACTCAATGTTCCACCGCTCCTTATTCTCGCCCCAACCTTGGGTAAGCACCTCTAAGCGGTCTTTCTGTACGTCAATCGCAGCGGTAATGAATAGAATTTCGTCTGGCAGAGAGCGTGAGTCATAGCTTTCGCGCCTAGCCATCATGTCCTCGACTCGCAGGTTGGACGACTCGCCCTTTTCTTCCCATGTTTCAGCCAGTGAGGTGTTCACAAACGTCTTCAGCGTCTCAACATCCTTCGACATTTCTAGGAAGTCGGTAGCTATCTCCGACCATTTTGACCAAGGGGAGTACAATTCGTTCAGATGGAATCCCGCCCTGCCATTAAACTTGGCTGTGGCACGCCACTCACCGCCCTTCAGCATGATGTGCTTCTTGTTTGGGCTGATTATGCACCCGTTATCGCAGACATAGAACGTCTTGCTAGGCTCTTTTTCGCCATGATCGTCCTCTGGGATAACGATATTTGACCACTTCAGGGTCTGCATGTGGTTGCACTCAGGGCATGGAACGTAGTAATAACGCTTGTCCGACAGATTAAACTCTTTCTCGATTCTGGAATGATGCTTGATTGTCGGGGTACTGGTCAGAATTATCTTCCTGTTCCAGAAGGTTTTGGTACGTTTACGAGCCAAGGACACTGGGTCACCTTCCGTACCTGCTGACACTGGGTATCTGTCGACCTCGTCACACAGAACAATGCGAATTGGGCGCGATGCCAAAGATGCAGGGCTGTTAGCGCCCGCCATAGTGATATGCCCACCCGCAAAGACTTTGTGTCGAATAGTGTTGCCAGAGGTCTTTGACTTTGTGTCCTGCACTTTCCCACGAAGGACAGGAGTGTCTCGCACCATAGGGGCTAATCGGTCTTTCGACCAAGTGTCTGCCATTTCCAGAGTTGGCTGTAGGCAAAGCATTGGTGACGGGTCGTGATCGATGTAATAGCCGACAATGTTGTTGATCAATTCTGTCTTTCCGACCTGTGCAGAAGTCATGGCGACAATGGTGTGAGTCATTGGGTCGTTGACAGCATCCATCATGCCTACTTGGTATGGCGCTCTATCGTTCGACCACTTACCTGCCTCGGATGAAGACTCTGACGACAGCACTCTGTTAAGAACTGCCCACTCGGATACCGTGATGTCAGGTGGTGGACACCAAGCGTCACTCGCTACCTGCTGAAGTATCTGCTGCAATAACGGCTGTGGCAGGTATTCCGTCTCCGCTAAGTTCGTCAAGACATTCATGTATTGCCCTCGTTAAAATTAAGTCTATCTCTTCCGCACCATCAGCAGTAAGCAGCACTGTAGAAAGCTTTGTTGGCAGCGATAGCATCTTGGCCTTTGCATTACGGATATGCTCTGCCCAGTGATGCTTAACGTCTTCTACACGACAGACCTGACCGTTCAAAATGTTTGTTTCTATCTCAAGCTTCTTGCGTCTGGCTTGGTTTAGTAATGCGGTTTCCTTCTTAATGTCCAGACCTTCTTCATTCTGCCCTTCGTTATCAACGAGGAACTTGACGACATCTGACATATAGTAAAATGCTCTGTCGCCACTACCTGCGTGCTGAACTCGGTGGGGCGGTAATCCTCGAATGCGAAGCCTCATCGTCTTCGGGTCGCAGTTGAATTCTCTGGCTAAACCTGTTGCTGACCATTCTGTGAGTGGTGAGGATTTATTGGTGGTGTTAATTGCTGACCTATTGGTATCGCTCATGTGTCTAATTGTCCAATAAATAGGTTTTTTGGGTGTAGCGCACTATCACTGGTGTGTTACCCAAATTGGGTAAATCATACCAATGTATTCGTTTGTCATAATTTCGTATATTTTATATTCTTCTTTTGTTGGTTGTGTTTTTCGGACTATAACAGTTTTTCTGTGCCAACCCTCATTAAAAATCCCAATAGCGATGTTAATATTTTTTCATATAAGAATCAAACATGCGCTTCACAGGCAAATCCACTGTTCTTTCTAGTTTCCCTAGACGAATCGCCTATCCAGGCTACCCATTTCGTAGACGAATCGTCTAAAAATAGTCCATTTCGTAGGTGATTCCACTGGGGCATGGTGCTGATAATATTAGGATTTACTAATTTCCATGTATCTAAAAAAATACCGCAGTCCGAATCACCCGTGGGGCTAAAATCTCCAGACAGTACCTTTTTTGTTTTATGCCTGAGACATCGTAGGACAGCCTGAGACAGGCGTTTATAGGTCGACCAATGGCAATGCATAGATTTAACAAGCGCCTCTCAGAGCGCCTCTCAGAGCCTCACAGGGTGGGCGTTGGTCATTATTTGATCAGGTTCGCTGGTCATTTTTTGATCAATACATGATAGGACACGAAAGGACACGAAAGGACAGGACAGGACACGAAAGGACACGAAAGGACAGGACAGGACACGACAGGACAGGACAGGATAGGACAGGACAGGACAGGATAGGACAGGACAGGATAGGACAGGACAGGACAGGACACCCTGCCTTTTTTATACAGTGCATCAACGCGGTATAAAGTGGGGTGCATCAACGCGACAGGACAGGACAGGATAGGACAGGATAGGACAGGA
>Ga0208801_1000149_pt1 | contig 18510 bp, 8 predicted proteins | sample Colrivmet1370B02_FD_187626 | JGI IMG/M metagenome (GOLD analysis project Ga0208801, IMG submission 187626) | Estuarine microbial communities from the Columbia River estuary - metaG 1370B-02 (SPAdes) (version 2) | ecosystem: Environmental > Aquatic > Marine > Intertidal zone > Estuary | place...
GGCCTGATAAAGGCAGTGGTGGTGTTTTTTGTATTCCGCAACTAGCTACAGTGGCAGCTAGAACAATAAGGACAATTTTCCATAATTTCATATTATTTATTTGTTAGTTCAATTATTTTATTAACTCTATCATCTTCGTATTTAAGCTCTTTAATTTCTTTCTTAGTCAAACCTAAATTAATTAACGATTTTACTTGATCAGATTTATTAGTATCAACTATAGAGTCTCTACGTTTCATTTGCTTAATCTCGTCCTTAGTTTTACCTTTATATTTTTCAAGTTCTTTTAATCTTTTTCTTTCAGCTCTATCGTCTATAACTTTTTGCTTTCTAGCTTTTTCTTTAGCTTCTTTTGATTCTATTTTAACAAGATCTCTTTCTTCATTTTTAGTACCAACATCCCATGTTCTATAACCTAATGCTAATGCAATTCTTTGAAACGTTGTGTTTCTAGCATCTAATGTTTCTACAATAGCATCTATTTCTACAACAGCTCGTTCAAGCGGTAAATTAGTTATTGCTTCAGCAAGTGATGCTATAACTTGATATGAAGGACTAAGATTTACCTTACCTTTTAAAGTAACATCCCAACCTTGCTCTTTTATAACCTCTTCGTTGTAGTCTTTAGCTTTAATAGCATTATTAATTTTTCTAAGTTTAGAACCTACAGGTGGGCTTAAGTTTAAAGCTTCAAGTAACGTGTTTCTATGATCTTTTCCAAATGCACTTTTACCTTCTTCTCTAAAGTAAGTCATTATAGTATTTTTAAGTGTAGCAACTATAGCTCCATATACTCCAGAACCTCTAAGCATAGTATCAACCATACTGTTAAGTATTCTTTCTTCTTTTTTATCTAAAGTTTGTTTTCTTTTTTCTTCATCTTCTTCATCATCAAAACCAGGTATCGCAGCAAATAATGCATTTTGTAATGTAGCAAATATCATACCTTGAACAGCACCATAATATAACATTTTAGATACGTTAGTTTTTTGATCACCTCTACCATTAATAAAATCTCTTGCAGATTTGTTAAATATTCTAGTAACCTGAGCAGGTGTGTTTTGAAATGCTAATAATAATCTACCTAACGTACTAGCCTGCTGTTGAGATATTAACATAGGATCAGCCGACTGCTGTGATACATCTGATGTTGCAGAAAAATCTTCAAAAGCTTTGTTAGCAGCTTCAGTCTCAGACATACCTTGTTTTTTGTAAGTATTTAATCTGTTTCTATAAAATGTAGCCCCACCTGATGCGATAGCAAAACTATCCGCAAGTTGTGTTGGTGTAAAACCTATTTTAAGTAAATAACTTAATATTGCTTGTGGCTTGTTTAATGCACCTTTAGCAGCATTAGCAAGTTCAGCTTCATTTACATCTTTTCTTAATCCTGATCTTCTTTGTTTTAACTTAGGTGAGTTCCATAGTGTAGCAAAATCTGACCAATACTGAGGTTGGTTACCAAATGCAAGTGCAGCTTTAAAAGGATTATTATCTGACCAGTTTAAAAAGTTAACTGATGATATAGTTTGTAATAAAGCAGATTTTCTGTTAAAAAACATAATAGCACCAATAGAATTGTTAACCCAGTTATTAAACTGATTAGTTAATCTATTACTACCAGAAGGTCTGTTAGTACCATTTTTCATACGGTACAATGAATCTTCCATTGCTTCCCTCCAGTTAGTTCCTAAAGCAACTTCCATTTTATTTAAGTTTTCTTTAGAAAACACTACATCAGCATTTTCTATAAATTCAGCTAAAAATTGTTTTCTACCAACTTTTTCAGTTAAATTATTTAAATCAGATATTAAACTTTCAGAATCCCAATAAGCACTAGGCTCAACCCATTTATCTTGTTTACTAATCAATAAAGCTGCTTCATTAAATAAATTAATCTCAGGATCTTTATTTACAACATCATTGAGCTTTTTAATATCACGCTTAGATAAACCAGGTATTTCATAGCCAGCTTTTGTCCACAAACCAACTCTAATAGCTTGATCATATGTAAATTCCGTGCCAGGTATTGTCTTACTTAACTTCTTAGACACGTTAGGAAACTTTTTAAGTAAAGTTGCATAATCATTTTTAAGAGCTTGTCTATACTTATCTATGTCATTAATACCTTTTTGGTACGGCTTAACTAAGTTATCTTGAACCCATTTTTGCTGTTGCTCTCCTTTTTTTCCTTTACCATATAGATCGTACATTAAACCTTGAAAGTCTTGAGCACCTGAAGATATTAATTTAAAGTTAATTACTTTTGCACCACGTCTTTTAGCTACAATATCAGAAAATCTTTTTTTAGCATCAATACCTTTTGTGTCTTGAATTATATTATTTATATCTAAATCTAACTTGGCAGGATCTGGAAGTGATGCTTTAAGTTTAGGATTGTTTTTAAAAGCTTCTTTACCTTTTTCTTTAACATTTTCCACTTTAATATTTGCAACAGCTATATCCATACCTTGCTCAGCTATTTCCTGTAACACTGTGTTTGCTTTACCAATCATTTGATAGTTTGCAAAATTTATACCCCCGTTCACGCTGGCAACATCAGCATTATTGTACCTTGCCCATGTAGTTATATTATTCATAGTATAAAAAGCAGCGGGCATACTAGAAACATAGTTAAAATAAGGACTCTTTAACTTATTATCATCTACTATAAGTAAACCTCCTTGAAAATAATTTTTCTTTACAAAATTAAAATTAGTATCTACTTGACCTAAAGCAGCGCTTGTTAATAAAAAATTACCTACACTACTAGCTGGCATGCTATGCTCTTCTCTTAAAGGACCGTTAACTTTACTATAAAAACTAATTGGAGCTAAAGCTCTTAAAAAACTACTAGAACCATCTTGAGTATCTCTCATTACAGCTGTCCAAAAAACAATATTTTCTGGATTTGTTTTTAAATCATTTTCTATACCTTTTGTTATTTGTTTTAAATAAGGCATTTTAAGAGCTTCATTATCTTTAAAACTTTGTGAATTAGAAAGTTTTTTAAATCCTGAAGGTGTTAATTTATTGTATTTAGTTCTTGTAGCTCTTTTGCTTGCTACATCTTTAAATGCTATACCTTCTAAATCAGCATTTAACTCAGCAACACTACTATATAAGCTTGAGCTATATTTTGAACCAGTTGAAGAAAAATTTGCTGAATTAAAAAACGCTTTTGGAAAATTACCAGATTCAGCTAATCCTCTTACAAAATTTCTTCTGGCTATTTTTTGCTGAGGTGTTAATATGTATCGGCCAACTTTTTTTGTTTTACCGTTTTTTCCTATTATTGAAAATTGTTTTCTTGGTAAAGCTTTAAAATTAGTACCGTTTTTAGTATTTATAAAATCTATTAAGTTTTGACCTACGGTTAAATCACCCACTTCACCAAAAAGCTTTAAAGATTCTCTTAAATTTTTTCCTTCTGCTGATATTTGCGCTCCTGTTAGATTAGGTAAACTAAATACTAATTTAGATTTACCTCTTTCAAGATTAGCTTTTGCAATAACAACATCACTAGTTTGTGTTTTAGTATCTAGTATGTTTCTAGCGCCTCGGTTTGCCATTTGTTCTGCAACACCTTTAAGCAATCCTTTTATTATTTGTGACTCAGAAGCTCTTGGAATATAATTAGGATCAACCTTACCGTCCTTAACGCCTATAGCAGCATCATAAACCTTGTTATCAAACTTTTTAGGAGTTCTAACTAAATTATTACCTACTCTTTTAGGTGGATTAAAAAATTTATTTAATATATTTCTACCTAGACCTAAGCTTTCACCACCTACTTTTACAGGTTTACCACCTTTCTTTTTCGATGCAACAGTTTGCACTTGTTTGTTAGCTTGACCTAAAACTACATTTTTAATAAATGGTTTAGCGGCTAATAATATTCTTTGTGCTTTTAAAGATTCACCTTTAGATAAGTTATCTTTAGGGTTAGACAGTTTATTTGCAGGTACACCTATTGCTTTAGCTAATACATCGTAAGGTGTTATTGCTTGCAATTGTTTTGATGTTAAATTAGGACTAGTTATATCAATACCTTTTTCTTGTGCTAGTTTATTTACACTATCTGTAAAATCTTTTTCAAACTGTTTTATATCAATTGATGGATCAGCTTTTTTAGCAAAATTCATTACATCAATTATAGGTTTTGTGTCTAGAGCCGTATCTGTTTCAGTTGTAGTATCTGCAACTTGTTGAGCTTGAGGTGCGTCAATACTTGTTGTTTGTGCAGCATCACCTATTTCTTGTTGGTAAAATTTTTGTTTTTTAGGTCTTATATTACTATCAACAAATGTCGAAAAGTTTTTACTAGGATTATATCTTCTAATTATACCAGGTAAATATTGATTAACAAATGAAACAGCCTCTGCTCTATTTACAGTTCCTTTACCAGCTTTAAAACCTAAAGCGTTTAAAGCTATTAATTCATATTGATTTTTTAAATCAGGGCTTACATCTCCACTTGCTTTAGCTTTAACAGCTAACTCATTAACAGCGGGTAAACTAAGTTTAACTTCTGTTTTAGCTTTAGAAGGTTTTACTTCTGCTAACTTACCTTTTGCACCTTCTTTAGCTACTTGTAATGTTTGAGAACTTAACTTACCTTGACTAACTTCTTTTTGAAAGTTTTTAACAAAACTAACTACATCACTACCATTGTTAAATTTAGTTGACCAACCTAATTTTCCAGCTGCATCAGTAATTAGCTTACCTATTTTACCTAAAAATGTTTCAGGTAGTTTAACATCTTTTGTAGCTATAGCATCACCTAATAAGTTCATAGCCTCTTCATAAGCGTCTGCTTCACTTATTTTACCAGCATCAACAGCATTTTGATATTGATTTATTCTACCAGCAAACTTAGATGTATCTATACCTTCTATTTTACCTAATTCAGATAAAACACTTTTACCAAAAGCTTTTTGTGCAGCAGGATTACCTTTAAAAGTTTGTGCCATAATACCATGCAAAAACTCGTGAGCAGCAACATTTACCTGTTTGTTTTTAAGAGCAGCGGCTTTGTTTATTATTATTTCACCTGTGTCAGGATTAAATGAACCAGGTAAATCAGCATCTAACATATCTTCAAGCTGTGATGGATCAACTTCTTTACCATCGGCTTCAGCTAAAGACATTTTTTGATTATTTCTTTTTTGTCTTTCTATGTTTTCTTTACTTACGTCTTCTATTTCTGTAACACTAACCCCATCAACATCTTGAGCCATGTTTTGTATTGTCTCGGTAGTAGATTTATAATGTGCTTCAATAGCTGGTTCCATTATAGCATCTCTTTGCTGTGAAAGCTTACCGTTTTCTATTTCTAACCCACTAATTATTTCACTTTTAGCAGCACCATCTAAGTTGTTATCAGCTCTTATTGTTTCAATAGAATTTTTATTATCAAACTCTTTTTTATGTATACTTATTAATTCAGATTTTTGTTCTGGTGCTAAATAATCAGTAGACATAGCTTGGTCAACTCTTATTTCAGAATTAGCGGTAACAAGATCATTTATCTTGTTCTCTATTATACTTTTAGTTTTAGGATCAAGATTAGGTTTTTTTAGTTGATCAGATAAGTTTATAATATTAGCAGCATTAGCATCAAAGCTAGAATTTAAGTTTTTAGTTTTAAAAGGCGCTAGCATTTGATTACCTATAGATGGTGCTCTAAACAGCACTCCACTCATAAATACACCACCTACATACATTTCTTCTAAACCATCAAAAAGATTTACGTCTTTTTTTCCAAGAATATATTTTTCTGCTAAGTTTTCAGAAAATCCAGCAAACATTTCACCTATACCTTCTTCATTAACATCGTAAGCTAAAGCTTTAACTTTGTTAATATTAAAAACATTTTTCTTTAATCCATCTACAAAACTAGTTTTTGCTTTGCTTACTGGTATGTTTCTAACTTTTAATCTTTTTAATTGACCTAACGTTAATTTTTCAGATAAAACTTCTCCAGCACCAGTCATTATAGAAGCACCATACATTTGCCAAGGAGAATAAGTAGCACCATCTTTCATCTCCATTTCTATAGATCTAAACTTACCACCACCTGAAGCTGCTCCTAACAAAGGTAATGCAGCACCTGGAGCGAGGACCATTAAACCAATTTGTGGTGCCTGAGCTGCTGTAAATTGTAAAGCCCAGTTTCCCCAATCTTTAGCACTTTTAATTTCATCATAAGATATAGGTTCAGCCACAGCAGATCTTAAATAATCACTGTAACCATATAGTTCATCAAACTTACCTTCATCATCATAAAAACTTTTAAACTCAGGGCTAGCTTGTTTTAATGCATTAACAGCTATACTAACAGGAACATATTTTTCTGGTAATAAAGATTCCATTGCTGGTAAAGCTATGTTTTTAACTATATTTTTAGGACTAAACTTATCAGCAAAATTAAGTATATTTACGCCTAAATCTACACCTGAAGCGCCTAAAATTCCTGCAAATTGAGTAATACCATTATAATTTCTACCTATTAAGTTACCATACTCTGCTATCTCTTCTACATTTTTTACAACAAACTCATTTTCTAGTTGATTTTGCTCTAACACAGCCATGTGTTTATTTCTTTCTTTAGCTAGCTTTTCTAAATCAACTTTTGTTTGTAAATATTCTTCGGTTGTATCCGGTGTTTTTTCTATTAGTTTTTTAAACTTTTTGTTTATTAACTCTATACTATTAGCGGCATTTTTACTTGTAACTGTTAATTCAGCAGATGCTTTTTCCATCTTTCCTGTTAACATATCATACATTTCGCTTAGCTCTTCTTGTTGTTCTGGCATACCTAAACCATATTTACCATCTGAGTTTTTAGCTTTTATAATATTTTCAATAGTGTTTTCTTTATATTTTTTTACAGTTAAATCATCTGTATAAAGTTTACGAGCTTCCATTAATATTTCTTGCTCTGTAAATTCTTTTTTAGGATCAGATAATTTTAATTTTTCTTTTGCTTTTTTTAAAAACTCACTTTGAGTATCTATTTTAACCTGATCAGCCTCATCTATAGCAACTTGTTTTCCATCACCTATTCCAATAAAATTACCAATTTTGCTTCCAAAATCTTTAATATCATCAACGGTTTCAAAAAATATATCAGCCACCGGCTCCCAATCATCTCCTACCGCTTTTTTATCGTAATAAGCATCGTCTCTTAAACCTTCAGGGTTTAAATCAACGTTGTTAATACTACCATCTTCGTTTAATTTAAATATTTCATTAACATTATTGTTAACCTCTTTAACTTGATCAGATGTTAAATTACTTTCTGATTGAGCTTTTTGAAATATTTTCCAACTATCATAATCTTCACCAAACATATTTCTTTCAAATGCTTCTGGATCTAGTTTTGCTTCAGAAACATACTCTTCTAATTTTACCTCTGGTAAACTAGGTTTTGTAGGTACAAAATAATTAGCTTTTTGACCAAAAGCACCTTGCTCTACGTCAGATAAACCATACTGTTCTGGTAAATCTCCAAAAACCATATTATTAGGATTGTTAGTTTCTACAGCTTGCTGGTTAACAAAATCTTGTTCTTGCTTTTTTTCAGTTTGTTCAGTTGTTTCTACGTCAGAAAAACTGTTTATGTTTAGTGGCTCTGCGCTAAGATTTTTAGTTAAAAAACTATCAACCTTTTCATCAGGAATATTGTATGTCTTACCATTAAACGTATATCTTGGCATAAAATTATATTTTAATTTTCTACAAACTCAGCAAACTCATCAACTTCTTCAACCTCTCCTTCTTGTTTAGGTTGTTTTTTTAATCTAGGTGGTCCTGACGGAAACTCTTTACCTATTTCTTTTTCTAAATACCATGTTTGATAATCTTTTTGAAACTTGTCTTTTTGATTTTCTTTTAATGCTATACCAGGTTTTAAATAAAAATTAGTTACTTCTGCTAAAACATTATTATTAAAAGCTATTACTTGATCTGAACTTTGGTATGCACCAAGCAATCCAGCTGATATTTTATCCATAGTTAAAGTAAACGCTAAACTCTTACCTATTGTTTCCCTGTCTATTTCATAAAAATCTTGAACCATGTTACCAGATAGATCTTTAGCCTTTAACTTTACCTGACCTGTTTCATCTTTAACTCTATATGTTTCTGTAACACCACCTGTTAAAACACCTGGATCTGAAGGATTTTTCGTAGGTTTTTGCTCAAATATTTCAGGATTAGTTTGTTTAAACTCTTGATTTTCTTTTGATGTATCAGGTATAGTTATAAACATGTCCTGAGTTTCTGACAATGTATTAATTTTGTTAACTAAAAGTCTTTCTACAAAAATACCGTTTTCATCATATATAAGCCAAGCTAAATTATTTATGTCTCCATCTACAGCTTCAAGATCTATCTTACCTTTTAAGTCATCGTTTAATATGCTAAGCGCTATAAACCTACTTACAGGCGTGCTCATCATATCTAAACCACCCATTATACTAGATATTTGAACCATATTACCCCATATCTCTGTATTAGAGGCTATATTTTCCATACTTTGCTGTATAGTACTTACGCTTTGTAAAATATCATCAGTTATTTTTCTATCTCTAAGAGGGTTTTCAGAAGAACCATTGTCTAGTTTTAGTTTTAAATCTGAATACAGTTTTATATACGGATCAAAAAATCTACTCCAATCAACGTCTTGTGATGGAGTATCATTTTCACCTAATCTATAAGATAATGAAGACTGGTACTCAGAGATGTAAAATTTAACCTCTTCGTTGTCTTCTTTGTTTTTTACTAATTGTTCTTTTAGTCCCATAATTAATTATACATATTTAATGAAACTGGTTTTAATGAATTACTAAAGTAATCACTACTACCAGAGTTGTAGGTATCTTGTATTTGGTTAAAATTCATCGCACCACCACCACCACCACCGCTGCTTGGCGCAGTTTTAGCGAATGGATTTCCAAAAGCTGAATCAGCAAGTCCACCAACACTACTAGCTATATCACCTATTGCATTAGCTTTTTGCATAGAAGCCCCGTATTCACCAGCTTTAGCAGCTTTGTAGTTTCCTCGTAAATAATTCATTTTACTTACATCTCTTCTTTCTTGAGCATTAAACTTAAACTTTCTACCTTCAGCATCAGCAGTCTGCATTCTTCTACCTTCTTGTATGTTTACGTTTTGAACTCTTACTTGTTCTCTTGTTTGTGCCGCCTGTAATCTTTCTTCGCCACCTGCTCTTAGTTTTTCGTTAGCAGCCTCTTGTTGTTCTATGCTAGCTGAAACTCCTTTTTTACTTTTAAGCGCAGCTTGTGCTAGTGCTGTAGCACCTCCAGCTCCAGCTCCTGTAGCTCTTAAAGTATCTAAAGTATTTGCTAAAGCTATATCAGCTTCTTCTATTTGCATTTCAGCAGCGGCAGTAGAAACACTTAGACTAGCATAAGGATTACTTAAGTTACCACTAAGATCTTTAGCCATTGAACTTAAGTTAGAAAAGTTATCATAAGGATTAATTACCTTTTGTCTATTTTTTTCAAGACTAGCCATTTCAGCTGTAGCCTTTTTTCTATCGGCAGCATATCTTCTCTGGTTTCGTTTAGCAGCTGCTTTTTTAGCAAACCCACCAACTACACCGCCAATCGCTTTAAATAATCCCATAATTTATTTGTTAATATGATGATTCAACTGCATTACTAGACACAGCGAATAATTCTTTTTTAATGTTATAATAAGTTGTATTGTTTAGTTTCATTACAACTGTAGACCAAAATCCTTTTATACCTGATATATCAGATCCCCATAAAACTTCACCTGGTTGTGGTGTGATGTTACCCGTAAGATCTTGTTGTAAATTAGCAAAGAATTTATTTTCTTTTTTCTTAAAGTTTAAACTAAATATCTGTTGTTCTAATTGATCTATTGATGTAGCGGCAACATAAGCGTTTATTGGTAAGGTTGCATCGCTAGAACTAGCTATCATTGAATCTAGTTGCCAACCAGTAGCGCCTTCGTAGTTTATTGTTTTAAAGTTTTTAACAACTGATGGTTGTGAGTTAAGTATAACTTTAACTGTAGAGTCTGTAACTGTTCCATAGTAATTTCCATAACCAGTAACACCTTCTTCAGGTTGAACATGGTGTAACCATAGTTTACCATCGTAAAAACTATAAAAGCTACTATTTAAACTAAGCATGTAAGTTGGTTTGTAAGTATAGAAACTTGTCCAACCTTGCACATCTTCATCAAAATTAGATGTTATATAAGAGTTGTCTTGGTTTTGTATTGACAACACATAGTTTTTTGTATGTATATCAAATCCACCTATGATTCTATTCTGTCTAGTTGTACCTAATGCAGATAATTTATCTCTAAAAAAATCATGCATACCATATGATGATATTTCTACCATAGCACCATTAGTAGTTAATCTTAAAACTGTATTTCTTTTTCTATCTGTAAAATATTTTCTATAACCGTAAACAGCAAAGCTAGAAGGATCTTTTGATATTCCATATTCACCAGCATAAGGAACTATTTGACCTATTACTAGTCTACCAGATGTAGTTAAAGCTGATCCTTCAGCAGAATAAATAGCATCTTTATCTATTAAAGCTCTACTAACTTTATCTTCTTGAAATATAATTAAGTTTGTATCTTCAGCATATAATAACTGTATTGATCCATTAGCTGGATCGACAGATCTAGTTATTTCTTCTGCTACTGAAAATTGATTTGTATTATTAACACCTGTTCTAGAATTAAATATACCAGAGTATATCATTGTATTAATTCTGTTTTGCTGCTGTGGATTGTCTTCAGCTATATAAGCTTTGACACCAAAGTCAACTGTTGTGTTGTTATAACCACCTCTAATTCTAGATTCTTCTATATACCAGTCATCTGCATTTACACCACTATAACCTCTTGGCACGTTATTATAAGGTGCTGTTGGTTGAGGATTTGCCGCAACCACACTCTTTATCTTTTTTATCCAAAAGGTATTAAAGTATTTTAATTCTAGTGTTGTAGCCATGTTTTATTATCACTTATTTTAACTTATTATTACTTAACAGAATAATGGTTGATCAGTTGGTACGGAACCATCAACAACACCTGCTCCAGAACCTTGAACGTTTACCGTTATATATTGTCTGTTATTTACAAAACTATCATTGTAAGGAGGATCAGGGGGCAACGCATTAATAGTATAGTATCCTGTTGCCGCAAGAGTTGTTCCACTGCTATCAGAATAAATGGTATCACCAGCTTTAGGTAGCACTCCGTTTCCAGTATGATAATAAGTTTGTATTAAAGCATTTTGATGCCAAACTGGTGGATTACCTGTTCCACCACAAGAAGAGTTAAACACTCCTACTGCTGATATTTGAAAAGCAGTACCAACTACACTTGATGTAACTACCACTGTTTGCTGCTTTGTTACACTTTGTACACCTGGAACTGCAACATTAGAGCCATCATAAGTGTCTTCTAGTTTTACATCTATAACATAATTACCCGCAGATAATGTTTTATCTTTAGATAATATACCACTAGTTGCACCTATACTAAAGCAACCAGTGCAAGCAGGGCTTACACTAGCAATGCTCCATTTTAATTGTTGAGTGTTTGCACTAGCATCAGATGATCCATTTAAACCAGCATAGGTAACGAGTGTTCCAGTGAATGTATCTGCTTTAGTTATATTACCAGCTATAGTAAAGTTTGGCTGTGTATTTGTTAATGAACCTGTTATAGTCAGTTCTGGAGATTGTAAACCTGCCGGAACAGCATTACCACCAGCTGTAGATGTAGCTGTAGTTTTTACATTCATTGTTAAAGTGAATGTTTCAGAAGGACTATTATGTAAGAAAACAAACTCATCTGTTATTTTAAAATTATAACCACCAGAGGCAGCCGAGTTGTTTACGTAAGTTATATTAGGGTTTGAAGATGTAAAGTTTTCTAGTATTGTGTTTGTAATAGTTAAACCATTGTCGTTTATAGGCTGAACGTTGGCTGATAATATATTTGGGCTAGATAGTGTTAAGGATTCAGGTTGATTCCAAACGTAGCTACCAAAATTAGAAACCCCATTAAAACCACTATTTATATCTGCATTTAGATCAGCTATTAAACCTATTGAAGCTGTTTCCCAGTATATATCTAAAAGAGAATCAACAGGTTCTGTTTCGTATATTGACAAAAAAGGTCTCATGGTAGCTGTTACATCACCTATGCCACTAGGATTTTCTAGCAAGTTAACGGTTGTAGATACTCTAGCAACCAAAGGTTTAGTGTCTATTTGATAGAAATTTAATTTACCGTTTACACCTAGTGTGTCATAATCCATGTTAGAATCATTAGTAGTTGATATACTAATAGCTGTATCAGTGCTTATGCCAGGAAAATATTGTATGTTTGTAGTTCCAGTATTGTTGCTAACTCTACCGAACAATTGTACTGAACTTCTAAACTGTTTTTGATCAGGACCAACTTCAACTAAATCTCTAGGTATTTTATTTATATTATCGTTTATTAATATTATGTTTGCAGTTTTACCAGTTTCCCCTGTTGGAAAAGGTACAGTTGCTGAAGAGTCTTGATCTGGATAACCATCTAAAATACCAGGAAGATAAACATTGTAGTAATCTTGTTCATTTTGTTTAACAACAACTTTATATGAATACCAACCTTTACTGTTTAAAGTATAAGCATATTTAGGTTGAGCACCAGGATTTCCGTTTACTTCATAAATTTCTTTATTTATATAACCATCGCATGTAACTGTGTACACTCCACTACCATCTACTGTTGGTGTAATAGTTACTTGAACAAAATCTTTATATTCACCCCTAAGATAATCATATCTTTGAGGTATATTAGTTGTTGCTGTTGGTATAAACGTATAGACATTAGCTGTAACACTAGGTAAAGTAGCGTTGGCCACATCAAAGCCATTGCCTCTAGGATTTGCATAAAGACCAGGTCTACCTAGTTGATAGTTTTCGTTTTGGTTTATTCCTGGAGAATCAAATAAAACTTTTAATGCATCGCCAAACCAATTTTTAACAGGGTTTGTTGCACTTTCTGTAGAACTATTATAAGGACTGTAAACTGTAGATCCACCAAAAACTATATTGTTTATAGTTTCAACTTCTTCTGTAACACTAGAAAGAATAACAGATGATTGCCTACCAAACTTATCGACTAATATAAAACCTACTTGATAGTTTCTATTTTGTTTAACGGAGTGGTTAGGGTATTCAGCCCAGTTGTTATATTTATATGTATCTGCTTTGGGTCCAACCCCAACTCTATAATTAAAACTAGTTGGTGGAGTATATTTATCTTTAAAATTACCATATATTATTCTATTACCAGCAGTCTCTTGACCATGTGCTGTGACAGGAACTTTATCAAAAACTCTTACTGTTTGATTTTCAGGTAACGTTCTATAAGGTTTTGCAGAAAGATAATCGTACTTGTAAATATTATCAACTGAAGTTTGCTGCGCTACGTTTAAAGGTACTCTATCTAAGACCTTGACAGCTAAGCTATCAGCTTCTTTATACAAAACATCAATAGATATTATTTTATAACTACTAGTCGTTTCTATACCTAAATTATCTTTAGTATCAGGAAGAGGAATTAAAAGTTCTACATTTTGAACTCCATTTTCCATAAAATCTAATATAGTACTTCTAAACGCTTCATCTTCGTTTCCTTGTAAAAAATAACCTTTTTGTTTAGGTATATATGCTATTTGTGTAAACGGAGCCATTATAGAGTATTCACCATCATCATATTCAAATCTATAACTAAATCTCACATATCTAGTTTCTAAATAATCTGGATCACCAGGCCAAGTTGTGTTTCCCGGCATAGCGACTCCATCAAAAAATGGAGATATTTCTTGACCAGTCATTGTTGTTGATAAAAAATATAACTTATCAGTTACTATAACATTAGATAAAGGATTAGCATTTAAAGTAACATTAGTGCCTACAACTGAAGTTACGTATAAAAACTCTGTTGCTTCAATTTTATCTGTATTAGCTGATGTTGTAGATATAAATAACATACCAGGTTTAACACCAGCTGTTATGGGTACACCAGCAATAACATTGTTACCTAGACTTAATGTACCAGTGGTTTGTATTTTGTTAACTAGATCAATAGGTTTGTATGGATTATACTTAGCAACTGAAAGTTGACTTTCTTCTGTGTAATATGTAGCAGAGTTTGTTACGTTTATTTTTCTTGGTTGATTTCTATCATCTGTAAAAAACAACAACTGTTCTATTAAGCTTACACCTGTTATAGGAGAACTTTTAGAAAAGTTTAAAAAACTTCCTGAAACCAAAAGTGTCACATCGTTTGGTTCTGTAAAATAATATATCCTGCAATTAGCGGTTATTGGAGCGGCTACTGGATTACCAGTGCTAAGATTTGTTGTATCATCATAATCTGTTACAAAAGCATAAATTCTATTATTATTTTTATCTGTGTAACTTCCTATGACTTCAAGCCCAGTAATACCAAAATTAGTATCACTCATAAGTTTATTACCAAGTACAGTTTCTAAAGCACCTATATCCTCATCTTCAGACTTTCCTACAGATATATTTACCGCGTCTCTATATTCACCGTTTGGTATTAATCTATCATCCAAGTCTTTATTCATCTTGGATTTTAGAAAACTATTCTTTATTTCCGCCATGTATTAAAATTTAAGCCATTTAGACTTGTTTCTCATAACTTGAACTATTTGATCAAGCTTAATATTAGATATTCTTATTTTAGCATTTCTAAGCTTTGCAGTTCTTTCTTTTTTAAATCTTTGTACTACATATTCTTGAACACCTATACTTGTAGATAATATACTATAAGCTATGTGAGCATACAAAGCTTCTTCAGCTAACTTAGGTATTTTCATATCTAAATCATAAGCATTACCATCAGAGATATACTCCATTATTATTAGCTTTTCTTTTAAATCACTAGAAAAACCAAACTGACCTTTTCTATCATCAACTATAAACCATCCATTTCTTTGACTAGTAACAGGATTTAAACCATATCTTTGACCTAAAGCATCATTATAATAATTTTGCCAATACAAATCAGCTACATTATAATCATTTAAAAAAGCACCACTTAATTTTCTAGGATTATTAGCGTCCCAAGCTTCTGTTATTTTTGACGTTAATTCTGTGTTGCTATCATTACTGTCTTGAATTATAGAACCATCATCAGCTTGTGTAGGTGTTGCATATGGTCTTAATGTTAATTCATTAGCTGGATATATAGTATGCTGCACACCCATTTGATCCACCCAAGAAAAACGAACATAATTAACATAATCTTGAGGCATTGTTAACGTTAAACTTAAAGGAACAGTTAATTCTTGTGATCTAATACTTTTTAAAGTATCATAACTAAATTCTTGTAAACCACGTTTAGCGTGGAATATAACATCAGTTCTTTTTACACTTGGTATAAGTTTACCAGCACCTACATATGCAATTAAAAAATTATCAATAACATCATCTAATCTAGTATAAGAATAACTACCATTACTATCCCATAATGTATCTTCATTTAATTGTATTTTTACAAAAATACTAGCAGGTAATTTAGCATTTATTGTAACAATATTGTTTAACTCTGAATAAGGTTGAGCAAATCTAAACGTTAACACATCTAAGTTTGCTATAGCTATAGCTAAATTATTTACACATGTAAATGTTTGATTACCCGCTGCAATACTTGCAATAACACCTACAAAACTACCATCAGCTTTTAAAATAGTCATACCTACTAAAACATCTGTATTAGCAGCGGTAACAGTAACATTTTTTTGATTAATCGCAGAAATTGTATTACTTGTTCCTGTGGTTGAAGCTATTACAGCTGAAGGAATTAATTCAGCCCATGTTATAGCGTCTACACTAGTAAATATTTTAAAATTATTTAAATTATAACCATTAGAAGCATTATCTGAACTACCAAATGTTAAATTAGTGTCAAATGTAGATGTAAAAGTCTGGCCTACACTTGAGGTTGAGGAAGCTTGAAACTGCTGGGCTCCAGCGTAATATTGTCTGTTAGTTTCGGTTATTAAACCACCGTTTGGTATAGGCATAGTTTATTAGCTTTTTTGATTCATTTCTTCTTGCTGGATCTGTGCCGCAGCAACTTGTATTATTTCTTGACTTTGTATAACAACTCCAGCGTATAAAAGTATTCTTGTTATTAATTCAGTTTGTTCAGCCGGATGTAATTCAAAATTTGTAGACGCTAAGTTGTTATAAACATAAGCACCTGTTCCAGCTGTAAAACTCCACATAGGATTTAAAGGTTTTCTTATATAATTAACAGATATACCATTAATTATAGAGGTAGGAAAAACATTTAGTTTATTATTCTCATAAATATATATGGGATAACTAGTGGAAGGTTTTGTTAGGTTAGATGAGTTTAAATGATAAAGCTCAGATCTAGTTACTCTTTGAAGCTCTTGTTGTCTAGAGCCAGCCGTGTATATAACACTACCTAATCTATAAAATTCTTTAGGATAAACGTCTAAAACTATTGCATTACCAGCTATAGGTTGTGATGCAAATGTTAATATTGTTCCTGATATACTGTAATCAAATTGTGATAACAATATGCCATTAACATAAACATCAATTACACCATCAGCTATTTGTGCTGCTGTAATACCATTTATAGTATAAGATAATGTAGCTGCAGTTGTATTTGCGGGTGTAGTAGTTGTTTGTTGTTTTCCTGAACCGGAAAATTGTGAAGGTATATTAAACAAAGAATTCTGATAACTCGCATTACCAGATGTTTTAAATATAGATATTTTTTCATCAAGATTACTTACTCTATCTGCGTAATCTGTATCTGTTTGTGGAATACGTATTTGCTGGTTTAAGCTATCAAAATATGTTTCAAATATTTCTAATTGAGCCTGAGTACCTGTTTTATTAAACTCAACAGGTGTCATGTAACCTCTCTGTTCTTTATTTAGTATTAATAAAACGGTTTGATATACAGTATTTACGTTTATTGCCATTTTAGTATTTTAGTTGATAGTGACAAGGGCCACATAAGTGACCCTTCACTATAATTATAGTTACATATTATTGTAACTTTTTATTGATTGTTTTAAAAACATCAACACCTTCATCTGTTTTAAACCAAGCAGCTAAGGCTGAATATGGTTGTTCATCAAAAGGCACTGTCATTAATTTTCTATCATTAGTTCCCCAGTGGAACGTTCTTTGGTCTTGAGATATTTTAATTATACCTTGTTCCACAGCTTTGATACCTACGTTTCTTAATCCCACGTTTTCATCATTAGCTATAGCTAAAAATCCTGCAGGGTTTCGTTTTGCCATTAAAAGTAAATCTCTTTTAATTTCTTTAGAGCTCATAGTACTTACAGCAGATCCTTTTTCAACTCTTAAAACAGATTCAGCTTCATCAACCTCCATTTGCTTAGCAGCAAGTAAAGCTTCAATTTCAAAGTTTATCTCATCTATTTCATCAGTTGCAACAACTTCTGGTTTAAACTCTGCATATACATGACCTTTTCTAGGGTGATATAATGAAAGTAGTTTTTGTAAATTTTGTTTTTGTTTAGGTACAAACAACATTCCTTCTTCAAAAATAACATGACCTAATGTAACTTCTCCTTTTTGTTCATCAACAAATGGTGAATTCATATTGGTTGCATATCTTAATTCTCTTTGTTCTCCATTTTTTTCATCAAAATGTAATAATGGATAACGTCTTGAATGTCTTGTTCCTAATGTATATGTTAAAGGTGATACTTTATTTGTTAAAAAATAAGTTCTATCCTTGATCTCCCATTCAGGGGTTGAAATTTGTTTTGTCTTTGACATGATATAATATAATATAATTAATAAAAAAAATAAAGGGCTAGGCGCCGAAGCGCCTAACTCTTTAAAGTAATTCTAGCTTTGGAATAACACGAAGTTATTAGCAGCTTGAGTAACTAAACATCTCTCTGATAACCAGTTTACGATCATCGAGTCAATTTCAGAAGTGTAAGCACCACCAGCAGTACCAGTGATCCAGTTTTTGTATCTTCTGTCATCTCCTTGAGAAGCTCTATATCTTACGTGTAAGAATGGTCTTCTAATGTTTGTACCTAAAATTTGGTCATAAACTGTAGAAGTTCCCGCAGGAATTAATACACCATCGATATTGTTTACAGCTACTGCACCTCTTGTTGAAGCGTCATTTAAGTATTTCCAGCTTGTTTTGTAGAAGTCATAAGAACCTCTTCTGAAACCAGAGAAACCTAAATTTAAAGCCATATCCTCAGAATTTTCAAATAAACCGTAAGCAGTTCCACCAGATTGTCCAGCAGAAATTTGGCTTAGCATATCATCGAATTCTAAATCTGTATCTCTATTTAAGAATAACATGTTTTCTTCAATAGCACCTTGAGTATCAAGATTTTTAAGTATTTGA
>Ga0208801_1000190_pt1 | contig 15561 bp, 5 predicted proteins | sample Colrivmet1370B02_FD_187626 | JGI IMG/M metagenome (GOLD analysis project Ga0208801, IMG submission 187626) | Estuarine microbial communities from the Columbia River estuary - metaG 1370B-02 (SPAdes) (version 2) | ecosystem: Environmental > Aquatic > Marine > Intertidal zone > Estuary | place...
AGATTTGTTGTGCTGTGGTGCCGGCGGTCTGAATGGTTTTGGCTTTGGGCGCTTCCACCAGTAGCCATCATCTAAGCGTGTTAAGATGCGATTCATAATGCCCCAGAAGCAGATTAGAATCAGGAGGCATTTAAGGAGTATCATTATTTGGTGTGGATGCTGGGTATACCGGCTACCTTTCTAATATGTTGAATCCAGTGTGTTGAGAGTAGTGCCCATTCTTGATCGTAATCATAATGCCATTGTGGGCTGATCCCATCTCCCTTATCATGTAACCATAAGTGAGTAGCTAGAGGGAATTCTTCCATACACTTATATAGGAACTGAACTGCCTGTTGTCTTGGGTATTCTTGGCTACCCCATTGACCCTGTCCCTTTGGATAGATCTTATGCATTTCTCCTCCATGTTTACCTTGATCCCATTGAGAACAATTAGCTACATGAGATTCAAATAGGTATAAGAGTGTCATCTCTAAGTGCCATTCTTTACCGTGTGTTTCCATATTAGCATTACATGTTCTTAAGATCATTGTTTGCCATCCTACTCCTCCTCCATTTGCATGTGAATATATGGTATTAATACCCTGTTCTGGTTTATGTTCTGGTCTATTAAGTAGGCCATTAACTATTGGACTATCTAGGTGATGATTTAGCCAGATGTCTGTGCGCGGAAATATTGGAATGTGGTCAAATTCTGGCTTACCTCTTAAGTGGCCAGGTAGACAGTCTTCTGGCTTAAGTCCATCATAATGACAAGTGTGTGGATCGTAAGATCTGCATACTATATTCTTTACATGTACTGGTGGTAAGGGTCTTATTGCCATATCATCAGAATCAATATAACTACCAGCCCAGCCCTTTAAGAATAAGAATCTTAAGAGGTCACATCTATCTCTAGCTGATGCTGCATTGTAGAGTGGTTTCCATTGTTCTCCATTTGGCATGTGGCGATATATTGTATCTCCCCATCTTACTACTGTAATCTTATGTTCATCAAAAATTGGTAACTGGTCAAATGTATTACTAACCAGGTAGATTGGTCTGCTTGGATTAAAATATCTTGTAGAAATTAAGGAATCATATAACTGTTGTAATCTCTCTCCTTCACAGTTACCATCCCAATAGAACCATACATTTGCTGGATCTGGTTTTACATCATCAATATTAATAGGTCCTCCATTTAAAAAGTCTGCATCATACCAATCTCTAGTAAAGTGTGGTTGTAGTATATGTGTTTTAGTTTCTGTTGCTTTCCATTGTTCTACGCTATCATGAAATTCTTGCATAGTTTTGTCGTGCGGCTTATGAGTTAAGTGAGCCGGACTAACTCCCCATCTATAAATCATAGTAGGTTCCTTAAATTCATGATTTCTAATATCTGGATAATAAACCATCCATTGATCTTCTCCTGGTGGTTCTGGTGCATTTTTCCAATCTAACCAATCAATAAACTTTTTAGAGAATGTATTTCCTGTATTAACAGCTGAACCTAATCCATTTTGATTAAACTGATGTACTCCAACATACCAATGTTGAGCAGCAGCATATAAATCCATGTCCGGAGTAGCTTGTGTATTTCTTAATACTATATCACACGCATCTTTAGTTAATAAGTCATCATCATCTAATCTGTACATGTGGTTAAACTTACACTGATCAAATCCAAACTTAAGCTTGTCCATAAACTTTTCAAACTTAGGTACATTATGAATTTTTACTCTAGGGTTATCAAATTCATATTTAATACTAGTGTCATCATTAATAATCACCATCTCACAGTTTTTATTAGTCTGTCTCAAGAAAGATTCTAATGCTTCTTCTAATAAGTGAGGTCTTTTCCATGTTGGAACCATAAAACTAATTCCATCATTAAATCCAAGCCCTAATGATCCTGCATCTAGTTCAGTTGCTTGGTAAGATTCTTTAATTAGATCTAAATAATTATGTGAAGCCCATTTTTCATCCACTTCTGGAGCTAAAAACGGAGAACTCTTCATATACAAGGCTTTGTAAAATGGTGAACCGTCTTTAGGGTTTGTTACTACTCCAGCATTATGAAATATTGAGTGTTTATCCCACATATCCATGGGTTGAGTTCCCCAAGTAAATTCAAAATCTATTGTAATTGGAGTTGTATACCCTCTTTTCCATAAATTCCATAAAACAGCCCACATATCTGCGCACCAGATCTGTAATGGGTGCCAATCTGAGTCTTTTGCCTTGATTTTGTTAACTTTTGCACTAATTTCTTCAAAAAGTCTCTCAGAATCAACGAAAACATCTCGCCAATATTTAGAATCTATCCCTGGTTTTAGCATATATTGTGCTCCTCCAGACTCTGCTTCTTTAGATCTTACTAGCTCAACAGGAATATCTACGATTTCGCACATATCTTCTGTTAAGTTATTTTTAAAACCATCTAAGTAGTGTGGTCCGATATAAGTTCTTGTATCTGATAAGAAACACTCTTTGTCTTGTGACTCGTCTAATTTATCATCAACAATCATTGGTTTTGTTAAGGCAATATCACAATCATGATACATTATTGCTTTTGTTGATAACCAAGGATTTGCTGACCAGTGTTTTTCTAAAATATGAGGTCTAACAGATGAAATATATCTAGGTGCTTTTCTATCATCTTTATACCAAAAGAATCCTACTCCATGTTTTTTCCATTTGTCTGCGACTTTTTGAAACCATGGATCTATTCCACCGCCTTGAACTGCACATACAATATGACATTTAGTAAGATCTAGCTCACCATATTTTTGAAAAGAGAGTAACATCGCATCCACTTGCCATGAATAATAGTAAGTTGCTGGCTGAGCACATAGATAAATTAAGTCGGTCATATTATGAGTTCTAAAGAACCTTTTATTTTTGGTATGTAAACTATTGTTATTTTGTATATATCTAGTTCACGGTCGTCTAACTAGCTACTGGGTACTACCATTCGATAGCTCCGGCTGCTCTTTTCTCTGGATCTACCCAAGAAAACAATCTAGTCTCTAAAACATCATGAAGTACTATTGTTTTATCGTTTATTTCCCAATTGTAAAAATATTCATAACTAAAACCTGCAATGTCTGGTCCCATCTTTTGAATTATTTTATCAGAAAATGTTTTACATCCATGAGCCCAATTAATTCTATCATAAACAGATAAACACTCATTGATTATTCTAGAATTTGGAGCCGATCCATACACTGTACAATCATAAAGAGTATTATTTGCTTGTGATGGTTTTAGTCCTGAGAAAAAAGTATGTTGAGGAGTTAATTGATCTCTAATTACATCAAATGGTCTAACTGGCATCGCATCTACATCGCAATAAATACCGCCATAGTCTCTTAAAAGCAACAATCTTACTCGATCTGAGATAAATGCCCATTTATATAAAGCTGGATCTTTGATATAATTTTGTAAAAATGGATCATCTTTGTAGAGTTCTGTAAAGACTTCGTTGCCCCATAATTTTACATCCCAGTCTGGATGTAGATCTTTCATTTTTTGTGTAAATTGCTTACAGTGTTCTGGCATTTCTCTTTCGCCAACCCAGATTTGATGTATTATCTTAGGTATTTGAATACTATTTTCCATATAGATTAGTAGTTTTATTTTGTTCTACTAATTATATAACCTACTTAAAAAAAGTTTACTATCTTGGTCTTTCTGAAGGTCCTTCTGGATCTAATGGTTCTTCACCTCCGCCGCCGTCTGGTTCTTCTTCACAACTTCCGAAAGATGGGCCTGTTATTGTCAGTTGCCAATCTCTTATTCCTAAATCACCACTTGTTACCATCATAGGACCTGGTCCTACTGCTGGTGTTGTCAAGCCTTCTTGGTGCATTGTAAATCTTGGAGTAGAATAATCTGCTCTTGCAATCCATGTTTGTCCGTTACAATCTTGAACCGTGTAGTAATAATAAGTTATTGGTGATTCTGTTGCTTCAGTTGCTGGAGTTGGAGCTATTGTAGGCTCTGTCGCTAACGTTGGTTTTATTGTTGCCTTAGTAGCCTGAGTTGTAGCCGAAGTTGCTGCTGTAGCCTGAGTCGGAGCAGTTGTTGCTGCTGTTGCCACTGTTGTTGCTGCTGTCGCTTGCGTAGCTGAAACTCCACTTCCGTTAACCGTAACAGTAACTGATGTATTAGAGCTAGGTATTGTATAATTTAACGTCCATGCTTGACCTGAATTTGCACCCGATCCTGCAGTACCAGTGGCTAAATTAGTATTTGATGAAGCGATACTATTAATAGATGCTGACACATATCCAGAATTTGGCATGTAATATAAAGTTTTAGTACCTGTTGCACCTGGGGCTCCAGTAAATGAGTCTTGTGTATATGTTGTATAACCAGCACCTGAACCAGATGTTACATTTGCACCTGCTATACCTGAACTAGCATCTCGGTACTTAACTGTTAATGTTCTTTGTATTACACTTGTTCTACCATCCACGAGTACGGCTGCAGATCTATTTGCTGAACCTCCAGTTACTGTAATTGAAATTGCTCCACTTGAATTAACAGACGATGTAGCATGACTCTGATTATCAGATATAGTAGGGCCTGATGACCAATAATATCCACTAGTTACTGATATTGCCTCGGTAAATGTATGTGTTGCTCCTGGAGCCAAGTCTACTGTTAGTGTTTTAATACCATCAGCATTTGCTCCAACTATAGCAGCATTAGAAATAAGTTCAGATAATGTTACTGTATAAGTATGTTTTATTTGAGTTGATGTTCCTGTTGCCGTTACAGTTGCACTACCACCACCAGATGGCATTGTTACAACACCACTTACTGTATTACCAGATCGGGCCACAGTTACAGCGCTACTATCATCACTTGCTCCGCTTAATGCTAAAGTATATCCAGAAGAAGCAGAGTATACAATTGAATAATTATGAGTAGTTCCGACACCACCTGTAAATGTATCTGATGCTCTAGCAGGACCTGCGTTCGATATTGAATCTGTGTAGTTAAGTGTAAATGATCTTGAAATTGCAGTTACTGTATCATTTACTACTATTGTACCACTATTAATAGTTAATCCAAATCTTGGATCTAATGATGGCATAGTAAAATCAATATCTGCATATTCTACGTTAGCGCCACAATAATTATTACGTTCTACTACTGTTGTAATACCAGTAATTGATGCAGGCGCGACTGTAAATGAATTTATTTCATTATCATAATCTGCAGTATTATTTGGTCTTACTGGAACTTGAATAGTATTCCTAGTAGCACTTGTACTACCTGTAAATGTAATTGTTTGCGCTCCAGCTGCAATAGCGCCTCTACTAACTCCAGTTGGATCAGTAGAACATGTTGGTGATGTTGCTGTAACACCACTAGATCCACTAGAAGTAGAAACTACTAAACTAAAGCTATGAGATTTTACTGCGGTTGTCATATATGTTGATATTGTAACCGAACCTCCACCTGATGGCATTGTTAATGTACATGATGGAGTATATGCATGTTGTATTGTATTAGTTCCACCTGTAAAACTACCATTAGTACCACCTTCATTTGTTATCTCAGAATTAAGACTACTACTTGTTGTTGGAGTTACTCTTTGATAATCTTGTACTGTAACCAGAGCAACTGGTGCCACAATACTAATTACATCTCCAGCATTACCAGAAACAGGTACATCAACGTATGTTACGCCTGTTTGAATATTTTCGTCTGCTTCATTTTTCCAACCATAATAAAGGCTTTGGAATTTTGTAGGTATTTCAAATCTAACAGTATATGAATAACTATTTACACTAGAAGATCCTGCTACATCTACAGCTGCGCTACCTCCACCGGATGGCATTGTTGTTTTAATAGTCAATGTTGTCCCTGATTTAGTTACTACCACATCTGTATTATCAGATGTTACTGTACTAATAGAATAAGTTATATCAGAATCTGTTCCTGATAATGTTCTTGTTGTTGTAACTAATTGACCAGCAGTACCAGATACAGTGATTGGTCCTCCGTAAGTTTCATCGCCACTAAAGTCATCAGTAAACGTAATTTCCATATCGTAAGTTGTTGCCACGCTTGAACCTGCAACAGTAACTGTTGATGATCCTCCACTTGCTGGCATTGTAACTACACCATGTACATCATGTCCAGCTCCAGCTCCACTACCGATACTAACATAAGTAGCAGGATTTGCTGCAGTTGAGCCATAATTTATTGTAAATGATTCTGTATCTGTCCCAGCTGTTAAATCTGCGGCCCAAACGAATGTATCTCCAGTATAACCTGTAAAACTCTGTGTTTGGTCAGCATTAACTACTGAAACTCCAGCAATTGAATCTGTTACTGTTAAATCAAACTCATAATTAGGTTGATTTACTTGCCCTGCTAAAAATATTTCTGCTACACCTCCGCCTGATGGCATTGTAAATGTACCACTAACAGTAGTATCGTTTACAACTATATTAGGTGATACTGCATTTTGAGTTGCTGTATTTGAATAAGTACCTGTATAACCTGTCACATCTATAGCATAATCTGCCGGTACTGGATCTAAATCTAATTCAAAGTCATGTGAAGAACCAACAACGCCCGAAAAGGTGTATTGTGTGGCTCCTGTTTTTGTTGTATATGATGATGCAGCATTTAGCCAAAAATTAGCTGGATCTGTACCTGTAATGCCAATAGCACCTGATGGTGATTGAGCATTCCCATCAGCATCTAATGTATCAGGCTCATCTGCAATTACAACCACTTTCATATTATAGGAATTCGCATCAGTTTTAGCACTAAGCGTAATAGTATGTTCTTCATCTGCAACCATAGGTCCTGCAATAACAAACTCTGACGAATTTAAACTTGCATGAATGTCAGAATCTCCAACACCATTGTCTGTAAATGTTTTAAAGTTTGAAGCTGTTCCGGATTGAGTCGAATTAGACACATTGCTAATATCTGAAACTGTATAATCTGTAGCTCCTTGTATTGTCCATGTTAAAGTACCATCTACTCCGTATGAATTTGAGGTAGTGTAATTCCCGGTAAAGATAAATGTATTTGCATCAAAATAATTTGGATGGTCTGAAGGAATTGGTGTAATATTCCAATTTGCACTTTGACCTGCCGCTTTAGCTAAATTAACTTTTACTGTATAACTACAAGTAGCTGATGTCCATACACTCCCATTCCAGTTATATGCAACACTAGCTCCTGGTTCCATATACCAACCATTTAATATCTCATCACATGAATATGTAAATGTGTTACCACATAGCGTTGAAATTTGAGAGCTTAAATTATTAGCCCATGTAGAATTAAAGTTTATCCCATAGGTAGCTGCTCCTTGGGGCATTGGTTCTTGAACTATTGAATTATATCTACTATCTCCATTTGCAGCTTGACTAGTTTGATATAATACTTGTATTCCTTCTTGTTCTAAAGAATTAACTACGCCAATTGTATAAAGAGCATTGTTTACTGGACCTTGATCTGTAATTAATACTATTAATTTTTGAACTCCTTCTCTAAAAGAGCCTGCAAATTGATTATCAACTACTTCAGTAACAGCCCTAAGTCCCCATTCATTTTGACTACCGATTGGCATATCAGATGTATTAATTGCATTAAGACTTGTTTGAAATGAACTAGAATTACCAACCGCTTCCATTTGTTCGGCACATGTAATAAGTACATAGCTATTTCCTTCAATAATCTTTTGTCCAGCTGGTAAAGAAGTATAAAAATTACTACTATTATATGTTGCTCCTCCTCCGTCGAATAATACTAAACCTAATCTATAATTACCTCCTGATTCAGAACTAATATTACTAATTAAATTACTGACACCTGTTTTAAGGCCATTTATTGCGCCTCCCATTCCAGATGTATAATCTACTACAAATACAACATCCATGCCTTCAGGGCATACGTCTGAGCCTGCAGCATACGCACCAGATCCAGCACCAGAGCCAGAACCACCAGCGGCAGCGGCAATATTTGGAAGGTTCGAACCATTATTAGAAAAAATTGCAGTCGGAGTTCCACCGCCATCACATAATACATCAGAAGATGTTGGGTGGTACATTACATTTACTTGCGCCGAGGGTTCCGGGCAAGTTAAATCATTTATGAATTTTTTAACCGATAACGCCATGTTCGTAAATTAGTTTATATATTTATTGTTGCCACATTAGTGTTGCTGTAAACCCATAGGCATTAGCACCACCTTCAGTACAACGAATATAAACCGTTTTACTATTAAGCGACGATACATTTATACTTGATAAAATAAAGTGTTTTGTATTTGCTGGAATAGTCCATGTTGCTGCTGTTGTAGATTGATTTGCAGAATCTACTGCTATTAATTCAAAAGCTGCAGATTGTGTCGCTTTTATATTATATGCACATTCTATTTTTGTTAAATTACCTGTTAAATCAGTTGGTACAAATACAAATGCTTCTTGAACATTTGCAGCAAGGAATGCTTCATTTCTTGCAATAGGGTTTAAAGCTATATGTTCGTATTGGTATGCCGCAGGGCCAGTTGCACCAGTTGTGCCCTTAGCACCAGGAGCTCCTTTTTGACCAGCTACAGTAGAATCTGCACCTGTCGCACCTTTAGTACCAGGAGGTCCAGCTACAGTAGAATCTGCACCAGCTGCACCCTTTTGACCAGGTTCACCTTTAATTCCTGTACCTGTATCACCTTTTAAACCATCTACACCAGATAATCCAGAAGATCCATTATCACCAGCACCACCTGCAGCACCAGCTGAACCAGCTGCACCAGTTGCACCTTTAAGGCCTACGCCACCAGTACCACCAGTACCACCAACTTCACCTTTTTGACCTTTTTGACCTTTAACTCCAGCAGAACCGTCAGTACCATCTGTTCCATCAGCACCAGCTGCACCTTTTTCACCAGCTGCACCTTTTTGACCAACACCACCTGCAGAACCTGTAGAACCAGCTGCACCTTTTTGACCTTTAATACCATCTACACCAGATAATCCAGAAGAACCAGAAGTTCCAGCTTGACCTTTTTCACCAACACCACCTGTAGAACCTACACCACCAGCTGCACCAGTATTACCTTTTTCACCAACACCACCAGTACCACCAGTTTCACCTTTTTGACCAGGTTCACCTTTAATACCATCAGCACCAGTTGCACCTTTAAGGCCTACGCCACCAGTACCACCAGTACCACCAACTTCACCTTTTTGACCTTTAATACCATCTACGCCAGATAATCCAGAAGAACCTGAAGTTCCAGCTTGACCTTTTTCACCAGTACCACCTGTAGAACCTACGCCACCAGCTGCACCAGGTTCACCTTTAGCACCGTCAGTACCATCAGCACCAGCATCACCTTTAATACCATCAGTACCATTAGTACCATCAGCACCTGCAGAACCATCTGTTCCATCAGCACCAGTTTGACCTTTAATACCATCAGTACCATCAGCACCAGCTGCACCTTTTTGACCTTTAATACCATCTACACCAGATAATCCAGAAGAACCAGAAGTTCCAGCTTGACCTTTTTCACCAGCACCACCTTTAGAACCAGTACCACCAGTTTCACCTTTAAGGCCTACGCCACCAGTACCACCAGTTTCACCTTTTTGACCAGGCTCACCTTTAGCTCCATCCGTTCCGTTAGTACCATCAGCACCATCCGTTCCGTTAGTACCATCAGTACCATCAGCACCAGCTGCACCTTTAATACCATCTACACCAGATAATCCACTTGAACCAGAAGTTCCAGCTTGACCTTTTTCACCAGCACCACCTTTAGAACCTACACCACCAGTATCACCTTTAGCACCATCAGTACCATTAGTACCATCTGCGCCGGCAGAACCAGCTGCACCAGCATCACCTTTAATACCATCATCACCTTTAGCTCCATCATTACCAGCTGCACCAGTTTGACCTTTAAGACCATCTACACCAGATAATCCACTTGAACCAGCTGCACCAGTTGCACCTTTTTCACCAACACCACCTGTAGAACCTGCAGCACCAGCTGAACCAGCTGCACCAGTTGCACCTTTAATACCATCATCACCTTTAGCTCCATCCGTTCCGTTAGTACCATCAGCACCATCCGTTCCGTTAGTACCATCAGCACCAGTTTGACCTTTATCTCCTTTTAGACCATCTACACCAGATAATCCACTTGAACCACTTGTTCCATCAGAACCATCAGCACCAGTTGCACCTTTATCACCATCACTACCTGCAGAACCTGCAGCGCCTTTATCACCTTGTGGTCCTTCAATACTACCTACATTATTAAATTGAGTACCATCCCAAACATGAAGATCACCGTTAATAATATAACCATCTCCATTTGTATTTCCGTTAGTAGGTAAATCATTGATAGAACCATAAGTACCTAATATCGTTACCGAAGTACCTGTATTACCTTTAACACCGTCAGTACCATCAGCACCAGTTTGACCTTTATCTCCTTTTAAACCATCTACACCAGATAATCCAGAAGAACCATTTTGACCAGCTTCACCTTTTTGACCAATTCCACCTTTTTCACCAACACCATCAGCACCAGTTTCACCTTTTTGTCCAACTTCACCTTTAGCTCCATCATTACCAGCACCACCAGTTGCACCAGTCGCACCTTTAAGACCATCTACACCAGATAATCCAGAAGAACCAGCTGCACCAGTATCACCTTTATCACCGGCTTCACCTGCAGAACCTGCAGCACCAGCTGAACCAGCTGCACCAGTATCACCTTTAATACCATCATCACCTTTAACACCAGCTAAACCATCTGCACCAGTCGCACCTTTAAGACCATCTACACCAGATAATCCAGAAGAACCAGCTGCACCAGTATCACCTTTAGTACCAGGTTCACCTTTAATACCACCTTCACCTGCAGAACCTCTTTCACCTTTATCACCTTCAACACCAGCTGTACCAGCTTCACCTTTTTGACCCTTTTGACCATCTACACCAGATAATCCAGAAGAACCACTTGTTCCGTCAGTACCATCTGTTCCGTCAGTACCAGCTATACCATCATTTCCGTTTTTAACCCATTGTATTGATAAAATATCATTAGTTGTTACTGAGTTTTGTGGAGTTCCAGCGACTTGAACTAAATGTACTTCTACTATGTTACCAGAACCTAATATTCTTAATGTACCTCCAATTAAATGAGTATTGTTATCATTGTCTTTACTTTGTACAACTACCCAACCATCTGGATCCGGAGCATCATTATCTGCCCATTGTGTTAAGAATGTATATTGATCTAGAGCATGACGATCTATTCTATTAAAATATAAGATTGTTGTATTTGTAGCAAAGTTTACATTCATTGACATAAACCCAGCTGCAGGAGTTGTAGTATTAGTAGAATCCCATCTCCAGTTTAAACCACCTCTAAAACCATCAACACCATCAGTACCATCAGCACCTGCATTTGCAGTTGCACCATCAGCACCTTTATCTCCTTTTTGACCATCTACACCAGATAATCCAGAAGAACCACTTGTTCCATGATTACCATCAACACCATCAGTTCCATCAGCACCTGCAGAACCATCTGTTCCATCAGCACCAGTTTGACCTTTATCTCCTTTTAAACCATCTACACCAGATAATCCACTTGAACCAGCATTACCATCAGCACCTGCAGAACCATCTGTTCCATCTGTTCCGTCAGTACCATCTGTTCCGTCAGTACCAGCTTGACCTTTATCTCCTTTTAAACCATCTACACCAGATAGTCCAGAAGAACCACTTGTTCCATGATTACCATCAACACCATCTGTTCCATCAGTTCCATCTGCCCCAGCACTACCTGCAGAACCAGCTTGACCTTTATCTCCTTTTTGACCATCTACACCAGATAATCCACTTGAGCCGGCGCCACCGTCAGTACCATCAGTACCATCAGTTCCGTCGGTACCATCAGTACCAGAATCACCTTTATCTCCTTTTTGGCCATCTACACCAGATAATCCAGAAGAACCACTTGTTCCATCTGTCCCATCAGTACCATCAGCACCTACGCCAGTATCACCTTTATCTCCTTTTTGACCATCTACACCAGATAATCCACTTGAACCAGCATTACCATCAGTACCATCAGTACCATCAGTTCCATCTGTTCCGTCAGTACCAGAATCACCTTTATCTCCTTTTTGACCATCTACACCAGATAATCCAGAAGAACCATCTGTACCAGACTGGCCCTTTTCACCTTGAATACCATCTACACCAGATAATCCAGAAGAACCATCAGTTCCATCTGTCCCATCAGTTCCATTTGTTCCATCAGTACCATCAGTACCATTTGTTCCGTCAGTACCATTAGTACCATCTGTACCATCAATACCTGGAGCTCCACTTAAATTAAGTCTCCAATCTTCATTACCAGAATATGATTGCGAACCTGTATGTGATATATGTTCAAATGTTATGACACCAGTACTTGCATCGTATGTAGTTACTCTTGCCGTTTGAATATTTTCAGGGCTAACCACCGGTGAAACAGTAATGTATTCACCACCAATATATGATAAACCGGTTTCTATTGTTAAAGAACCTAATGATTCATTAGGGCTACGGCTTTCATCTGTTCCGTGAGCTGCATTAAATATAGTATCGTATTTTGCTGAATTACCATCTGTTCCTGGTACACCAGTTAAATTGATGTTCCAATCTTCATTACCTGAGTAATTAGTAGTTTGAGATATATTATTCCATGTTATTACACCAGTAGAACTATTATATGATGTTACTTGTGCAATATCATAACTCTCCGGTCCTGCAACTCTACTTACTATAATGTATTCACCACCTTGATATGCTAAATCAGTATCTACTGTTACTGAACCTAATGCATCACCTGGATTACGATTGTCTCCAAGAGAGTGTGGACCATTAAATGAAGTTGCATAAGTTGGAGAAGTTCCATCTGCACCATCAGATACCACTTTAATAATACCTCTCATTGCTTCATGTCCTACGACTGTACAATGGTATTCATAAGTATCTGCTGCATCAAAAGGTATAGTCCATACTAAATCATTGCCTTGTAATACCGGTAAATTACCTGCATTAATACCAGCACTAATACTATTCGCTGAAAGATCTTCAATATCCATTGGATGTCCAGCAGTAACTCTTCTAAAAGTATAAGTCTCTCCTCTATTTACATAAATAGTAGGATTTACATTAGCACCAGGATTTACATATTGGTCATCATTATTTACTTTCCAGTGTGTATTTCCAATACCAGTAAATTCAAATAGAGTACCAGAGTTAATTAAAACTGTTACTGGGTCTCCTTCAGATAATGTAAGGCTAAGTTCTCCTGTTGCTTGGCTATAACTAGCTCCTGTGATTGTGGTTCCACCACCTTCACCTAGTTTTGTCCATGAAGCTAACTGAGTATCATCTGCACTTGTCAACATATATAGACCATTATTCTCAGCAGTATCTTCTGTAACCGAAACAAGCATACCTAAGTATGCGAACGGTAATGAACTGTCGATAAGTTGAGTTGCTAAAGGAGTTACTGCTCTAGCATCTAGTGGTCCTAACTTGTTTACTTCAAAGTTTGCACCGAAGTTAAATGTTCCTATTGGTCTTGCCATGTTATATTATTCTCTTTTTAACTAAAATTAATTCTGTAATTTGGCTGTCCATTAACATCACCACCTTGTTGTGTTAAACTCTTTGTAAAAAGAGTATAATTTACTGGATTGCCCTCTATTGTAAATTGTGTTTGAGTAATTACATACTCATTAGCCATTGTTACTGCTCCATAAGAATTAGAAACTGTACTCCATTGTTCAATCATAACATTCCTCCCGGCAATCATTGCATCCGAAATTGCAATTCTATGAGATGTAACACCATCTTCATCATAAGCCTGCGAACACTCTATATTATTACCATTAGCATGTGATTCTAATCCTCTATTCTCAAAATCATTATTACTTACAGAAGTTCCTAATTTAATTGGATAAACTCCTTCAAAACTAGTACTATTAGTTTTAGTACCACTTGAATATTGTAATGATGGATAGTCTGCTCCAGTAGAATCTAATGGCATTGGGCCATCATCAAATGTTGTTGTTAATGTCCAACTATTAATACCAATCTGAACTACAAAATTATTATTAGGCTGATTGTCTATTGCATTTCCTGCAGGACCGACTCCTAATGTATAAGGACCTGATTCTCCGGTGATACTTGCCGCGATAACGTTACCGGCATACTGCCCTTGAGAAACGCCATTTAAGCTAATGTTGCCTAAATTTGCAGTGGTATTCAAAATCATGTCGATAGTCGCTCCAATGGTCTGTAAGTTGCTCACATTGTCACTTAAACTAGTACTTGGTTGACCTGCTGTAGGATATGAAGTTGGAAATAAAATAGTATCAAATAATTGATCGTATGTTTTCACATTTGTCAAATCTGAAACTGCTGTTCCACTTGGCATACCACCTACATCTTCAGTCATTGCAATACTATCTGCTAAATTAGATGTGTAAATATTGTCTCCTCCTCCAACTATTTCAACCCAACAGTCTTCTACAACACCAGTACCTGTTTGGTATAAAAGTGGTGGGGGCATTGGTGGTGGAGTACCTGTAGCATAAGGTACATTAGCATCTGGTTTAATTAAAATAGCCTTATCAGCATCTGAAAGAGCTAACCATTCTGTCATACCTAGTTCACCATCATTAGACCAATATCCTTTTGGTATTAATCTATAAGTTTTATCTTCTTCGATAACATAAACCGTTTGACCTATTCTTCTTCTACCAGAAGACCATCCTCCATCTTCATTAGATGTAAATCCATCATAAACTGTACTATTAGGATTAGGGGCAATTGGAATTTCATACATATCTTGTAAAGTTGGCACCTCAGTGTGTCCACCAATAAGATAGAATGAATGAAGAATACCTACTTGATCTTCATATCCGACACCAGGTCCGATAAAACTATCAAATACATCGTTAGCTGTTGGTAAATTAAAATTAGTTGCCATTCGTTATCTTGTTTTATTTAAAGCCAAATTGTTTTGCAGTATTTCCTTGTGCATTTTGCATTTTATATAGCCAGTAACTTTCTCCATTATATGTAAATGGCTTTCTAGAAGATGCATTGTAAGTTCCAGTACAGTTTTGCTGTAATAATCCACCAGATACAAGGTCTACATTAAAATCAGCATTATCAGGTACAGCTAAATAATACCAATTTAGCTCTCCTTCTTCAATAACATAATCCCATGTAGGATCACATCCACGTGAGCCTGTAATAGGTCCGGCAAACTCAAATGATTGAGTATTAGGACTGTTGTTGCTACCGTCTCCATTATTAATTACATCTGCCATAATAAAATCGAAGTCACTTTGAACTCCCATATTATATTGTGTATATGTAGTATCTCCTATCGCGTAACCTACAGCACTTCCTCCTAAATCAGTATAAGGATATGTTGTACCTCCTGCGTGTAAATGATAGAATGTATGTTCTAATGGTGCGGCAGTCGCTTGAGTAGTTGCTGCAGTTGCCTCA